>Ga0308166_1000139_pt1 | contig 148429 bp, 141 predicted proteins | sample PhyCR2_2_FD_202137 | JGI IMG/M metagenome (GOLD analysis project Ga0308166, IMG submission 202137) | Phyllosphere microbial communities from UC Gill Tract Community Farm, Albany, California, United States - DLSLCC.R2 | ecosystem: Host-associated > Plants > Phyllosphere > Unclassified | place...
AACCTTTTATTCACTAACAAATAGCTGGTGGAATATATGACTATCAAAGTAGGTATCAACGGTTTTGGCCGTATCGGTCGCATTGTTTTCCGTGCTGCTCAGGAACGTTCTGACATCGAAATCGTTGCAATCAACGACCTGTTAGACGCAGAGTACATGGCTTACATGCTGAAGTATGACTCTACTCACGGCCGTTTCGACGGTACTGTAGAAGTTAAAGACGGCCACCTGGTTGTTAACGGCAAAACCATCCGTTGTACCTCAGAAAGAGATCCGGCTAACCTGAAGTGGAACGAAGTCAACGTTGACGTCGTTGCTGAAGCAACTGGCCTGTTCCTGACTGACGAAACTGCACGTAAACACATCGCTGCAGGTGCTAAGAAAGTTGTTCTGACTGGCCCATCTAAAGATGACACCCCTATGTTCGTTATGGGCGTGAACCACAAGTCTTACGCTGGCCAAGAAATCGTTTCCAACGCTTCTTGTACCACCAACTGCCTGGCACCACTGGCTAAAGTAATCAACGACAAGTTCGGCATCGTTGAAGCTCTGATGACCACCGTGCATGCGACTACCGCAACTCAGAAAACCGTTGATGGCCCGTCTCACAAAGACTGGCGCGGCGGCCGCGGCGCATCCCAGAACATCATCCCTTCTTCTACCGGTGCTGCTAAAGCAGTAGGTAAAGTCATCCCAGAACTGAACGGCAAACTGACCGGTATGGCGTTCCGCGTTCCTACTCCGAACGTGTCTGTGGTTGACCTGACTGCCCGTCTGGCGAAACCAGCTTCTTACAAAGAAATCTGTGCTGCTATCAAAGCCGCTTCAGAAGGCGAGCTGAAAGGCGTGCTGGGCTATACCGAAGACGAAGTGGTTTCTACCGATTTCAACGGCGAGAAACTGACTTCTGTATTCGATGCTAAAGCCGGTATCGCGCTGAGCGACACCTTTGTGAAACTGGTTTCTTGGTACGATAACGAAACTGGCTACTCAAACAAAGTACTGGACCTGATCGCTCACATCTCCAAGTAATGGCTTGATGCGCAGTTGATTATCAAGGGCGACACTAGTGTCGCCCTTTTTATTTGTTTTTTGCGGCGAAAAGAAGGCAACAACATGAACGAAAAAATCTTCACCCTACCCGTTAGCGAACAAATCACCCCTTTTATCAGCCAACGCCAACTGGACGAACTGCCCGTGGTGGTGGTTTCTCACCCGAAAGTCCGTGCGGCCATTACTCTGCAAGGGGCTCATCTGCTGGCCTGGCAGCCAAGCGGTGATAAACCGGTGCTTTGGCTGAGCAACAATACGCCATTCAAAAACGGCGTGGCGATCCGCGGCGGCGTACCGATCTGCTGGCCTTGGTTTGGCCCGGCAGGTAGCCCATCCCACGGCTTTGCCCGTAATCAGCCGTGGCAGCTTACCGCGCACGATGAAGATGAAAACGGCGTGATCCTGACCTTCACGCTGCAAGATAACGAACAAACCCGCAAATTGTGGCCACATGCTTTCACCCTGATCGCCCGCTTCAAGCTGGGTGAAGAGTGCGAGATGGAGCTGGAATCACACGGTGACTACCAGGCTACCGCCGCTCTGCACAGCTATTTCCAGATCGGCGACATCGACAAGGTGAAAGTTGCCGGTTTGGGCGAGCATTACATCGATAAGGTGGCGAAGGGGATCGAGGCACGTCAGGTTGGCGAGCTGGAGTTTACCGGGCAAACCGATCGCGTTTACACGCAGGCCACGCCTTGCAGTCTGATCAAAGACCCGGTATTGCAACGGACCATCGAGGTCAATCATCACTATATGAGTGATGTGATCGCCTGGAACCCAGGCGTCGAGCTTTCCTGCAGCATGGCCGACATGCCAAACGACGGTTACAAAACCATGGTGTGTGTGGAAACCGGGCGCGTAAGCAAGCCGCTGATCGCCTCTGGGGAGCAACCTGCCCGCTTGGCGATGAAAATCCGCAGCATTAAAAATAGCTGATCAAACTGGGGCGAATCATTTCGCCCCTCTTCTCTTCATCCACCGCTCTACAGATGTGCAAAAGGAGCGTTTCCGCCCCTTTTCGATGCACCTAGTGCACCATGGTAGTGCACTCAGCCATTAAAAGGTGTAAGTCACACCCGTCCACAACATGCCGGTATAAGATTTATCAACCATTGGGCTGTCTTTAACTTCGCTGTCCAGGCGCGTATAACGCCCCGTGAAGAAGGCATTCCAGTTGGCGTTGATATTATAGTTGGTGCTCAATTCGACGTATGGCGACCAGCTATCGCTCGGCTTATAGGTGTTGAAGGTACTACGGCGGGACTCATCACCATTGATGCCATAGTAATATTGGTTCTGGTTTGAGCTGTTCCAGTTTACCCCGATGCCAGGAGCAAAGCTCCAGGAGTCCACCTGGAACTTATAGAGATAGGCAATATCGCCCACCAGGCCGTTACTGTTGTCCAGCATATCGCCAGAGAAAGCCGTACGGATCGACCCCCACTCGGCCCTGTGTGTAAAGGCCACACCGGCCATCATGGTGCTACGGCGCTTGTCCAACTGCTTCATGCGGTCGTCGTCACTGTCGCCTGGCTTATAGTGCAACGGTGAGTAATAGGCGATCAGGCTCAGCTGATTTTGCTGATCTTTCCACAGGTTGTAACCGGCCAACAGCGTATGGAAGTAAAAATCATCGCCATCGTAATTGATAATAGGAACGGGATAGACACGATCCTGATAACCACGATAAGGATCTGGGCTAACCAGCGCTGAAGCACCGAGTGACCAGCTTCCTGCCTGAGCACTGTGCGCACAAACCATTGCGGAAGCGATAATTGCTAGCGTTTTGAGTTTAGATATCTTCACTGGCTTTTTCCATAGATAACAAGATGTAATTAACGACTATAGTTTATGTGAAAACCGACCAGCCTGCCGGATCTTTACAATAGAAAACAACCAAGATCGAATAACTTAGAACCCAAAGATGAATTATTGATGGCAAAAAGATGACGTTTTTTGCCGCAACCCGCGCCAGACAAGGCATTTGCCGCCCCCCGCCCTAACTGAGTCATTGAAATGACTTAAAAAAGACCCTTTCTCTTGCAGGAAATTTTCCAGTATGCAACTAAGCTTAAAATCAGAAGGTGAATTTAGGCTGAGCCCAGTGGCAATACAGCGCAACTCGCGAGAATAAGCGCACCAAGTTGGCATACGGGTTGCTGTACTCAGTCATAGCTTCACGCTTTCGGGAGCCAGAATACCAACACCAGCTCCTTTTTTAACCTGTGCTAATAACGAAAGGACGGGCATCGCCATGAACATATTTGACCACTATCGCCAGCGCTACGAAGCTGCCAAGGACGAAGAGTTCACACTGCAGGAATTTCTTTCCATCTGCCGGCAAGATCGCAGTGCCTATGCCAATGCGGCAGAACGTCTACTCATGGCTATCGGTGAACCAGTGATGGTCGATACCGCGCTTGAGTCGCGTATGTCTCGCCTGTTCTCCAACCGCGTGATCGCACGCTATCCGGCATTCGAGGAGTTCTACGGCATGGAAGAAGCTATCGAACAGATAGTTTCTTACCTGAAACACGCTGCCCAGGGCCTCGAAGAGAAGAAACAAATCCTTTATCTGTTGGGCCCGGTGGGTGGCGGTAAATCCTCACTGGCAGAACGGCTGAAAGCCTTGATGCAGCGTGTACCGATTTACACCCTGAGCGCCAACGGCGAGCGCAGCCCGGTCAATGACCATCCGCTGTGCCTGTTCAACCCGCAGGAGGATGCCACTATTCTGGAAAAAGAATACAACATCCCGACGCGCTATCTTGGCACCATTATGTCGCCGTGGGCCGCTAAACGCCTGCATGAGTTCGGCGGGGACATCACCAAATTCAAAGTGGTGAAGGTTCGTCCTTCAATACTTGAACAAATTGCCATCGCCAAAACCGAACCGGGCGATGAGAACAACCAGGATATTTCTGCGTTGGTCGGTAAAGTGGATATCCGTAAGTTGGAAAATCACGCGCAGAACGATCCGGATGCCTATGGCTACTCCGGCGCACTGTGCCGCGCCAACCAAGGGATCATGGAGTTTGTGGAGATGTTCAAAGCGCCGATCAAGGTGCTACATCCTCTGTTGACCGCCACCCAGGAAGGTAACTACAACGGTACCGAGGGGATCTCTGCCCTGCCGTTCAGCGGGATTATCCTGGCGCACTCTAACGAATCGGAATGGGTGACCTTCCGCAACAACAAAAATAACGAGGCCTTCCTCGACCGTGTTTACATCGTCAAGGTGCCTTACTGCTTGCGGGTGTCGGAAGAGATTAAAATCTACGACAAACTGCTCGATAACAGCGAACTGACCCACGCGCCTTGCGCCCCTGGCACGTTGGAAACGCTGGCTCGCTTTACCGTACTGTCGCGTATGAAAGAGCCAGACAACTCCAGCATCTATTCGAAGATGCGTGTCTACGATGGTGAAAGCCTGAAAGACACCGATCCGAAGGCCAAGTCGTATCAGGAGTATCGTGACTATGCCGGGGTGGATGAAGGTATGAACGGCCTCTCGACCCGTTTCGCCTTCAAAATTCTGTCTCGGGTGTTCAACTTTGACCATGCCGAAGTCGCGGCTAACCCGGTACACCTGTTCTATATCCTGGAACAGCAGATCGAGCGTGAGCAGTTCCCGCAGGATCTGGCGGAGAAGTACCTGGAGCACCTGAAAGGCTACCTGATCCCGAAATACGCCGAGTTTATCGGCAAAGAGATCCAGACCGCCTATCTGGAATCGTACTCCGAATACGGTCAGAACATTTTTGACCGCTACGTGACCTATGCAGACTTCTGGATCCAGGATCAGGAGTACCGTGATCCGGATACCGGCCAGCTGTTTGACCGTGAGTCCTTGAACGCTGAACTGGAGAAAATCGAGAAGCCAGCGGGTATCAGCAACCCGAAAGATTTCCGCAACGAAATCGTCAACTTTGTCCTGCGTGCCCGTGCCAATAACAGCGGTCGGAACCCGAACTGGACCAGTTACGAGAAGCTGCGTACGGTCATCGAGAAGAAAATGTTCTCGAACACCGAAGAGCTGCTGCCAGTCATTTCCTTTAATGCTAAAACCTCAACGGATGAGCAGAAAAAACACGATGACTTCGTCGACCGGATGATGGAGAAAGGCTACACCCGCAAGCAGGTTCGCCTACTGTGCGAATGGTATCTGCGGGTGAGAAAATCTTCATAAACCGACGACCGCTGACGTCATAGATAGCCTATACCTGAGGATTTCGGGTTGTAGCCTAACGGCTACAGCCTGAAACACCCAAGGTAGAGAAAGTTGGCAACGTTGTTTGGGGGATGTATGGCGTATTTCATTGACCGACGGCTGAATGGCAAAAACAAGAGCATGGTGAACCGCCAGCGCTTCTTGCGTCGCTATAAGTCGCAAATCAAACAGTCGATTGCCGAAGCCATCAACAAGCGTTCGGTTACCGACGTGGACAGCGGGGAATCGGTATCGATCCCCGGTGGCGATATCAACGAGCCAATGTTCCATCAAGGGCGCGGCGGTAAACGCCATCGCGTTCATCCCGGTAACGATCACTTCGTACAAAATGACCGCGTTGAACGCCCACAAGGCGGCGGCGGTGGTGGTGGTGGCCAGGGCAATGCCAGCCAGGATGGGGATGGCCAGGATGAGTTTGTCTTCCAGATCTCCAAAGATGAGTATCTCGACCTGTTGTTCGAGGATCTGGCGCTGCCCAACCTGAAGAAAAATCAGTACAAACAGCTGACCGAATATAAAACCCACCGTGCAGGCTACACCGCCAACGGCGTACCGGCCAATATCAGCGTGGTGCGTTCGCTGCAAAACTCGCTGGCGCGTCGAACCGCGATGACCGCCGGTAAGCGGCGTGCTTTGCATGAGCTTGAAGACAGCCTTGCCCAGTTGGAGAACACCGAACCGGTGCAACTGCTGGAAGAAGAGCGCATGCGTAAGGAGATTGCCGAGTTGCGCAAGAAAATCGACAGCGTGCCGTTTATTGACACCTTCGACCTGCGCTACAAGAACTACGAACGTCGTCCTGAACCCTCCAGCCAGGCGGTCATGTTCTGCCTGATGGACGTCTCTGGCTCGATGGATCAGGCAACCAAAGACATGGCCAAACGCTTTTATATTCTGCTGTATCTGTTCCTCAGCCGAACCTATAAGAACGTTGAGGTGGTCTATATTCGTCACCATACCCAGGCTAAAGAAGTGGATGAGCAGGAGTTCTTCTACTCACAGGAAACCGGCGGCACCATCGTTTCCAGCGCCCTCAAGCTGATGAACGAAGTGGTCGAGGAGCGTTACGATCCTGCACAGTGGAATATCTATGCCGCTCAGGCTTCGGACGGGGATAACTGGGCTGATGATTCGCCACTGTGCCATGAACTGTTGGCAAAAAACATTCTGCCGATGGTGCGTTACTACAGCTATATCGAAATTACCCGCCGTGCTCACCAGACGCTGTGGCGTGAATATGAACATCTGCAGGCGACGTTTGAAAACTTTGCCATGCAGCATATCCGCGAGCCGGATGATATCTATCCGGTATTCAGGGAACTGTTTCATAAGCAAACGGCGTGATCTAATAGAAAACGGCCAGCAACGAAAGTTAGCTGGCCGTTTTTTTATGGTATTGAATGAAGATAACCAACATCACAGTACATTTATATTCTGACGGACCACGTTTATCATAATGTTGATGAATGATTGGATAAATGCATAAAACGAATGGCTATTTAGTTCCCCATTCCCACTGAGCTTGATGCACTACCGTTAAATGCCCCACCTCCCAGCATCCCCCCAAGAACTGCACCACCAATGGTTCCCATTGGTCCAAGCAAGGAGCCCGCCCCTGCTATAAGAGCCCCACCAATAGTATTGGACAGAGGGTCTTTCCCCAAGCCCATCCCATTATCACCTGCTGATATATTAGGTTGGAATCCATTGGCTTGTGCCCCATATCCTGGCTCTGGATTTAATCCACCTGAAACCACATTAAGTTGTTCTATTGTTAATGCTCTCATAACCGTTCCTTTTTAATAGAAATAGAGATCACCAATCCAGTTTGAAAAATTTCCTTATGACAAACCTGACAACCACACAGAGACCAATAATAAAAAATAGCAAGGCAATAAAACTAGGGACGTCTGTAACTGCAAAGCGGCCCTTATACTTGCTGGAAAGGAAATAAGACAAGGCATAGATCAAGATGCCAACACATATTGATATAGTGAATTTTTTATTCTTAATCATAACCACTCCCTATGGTTAAGACCCGACGGGTTGTTAAATCATCCTACGCTATATCAAGAATCATCAATAGGTAATGATAGGCATTATCATTAATGTCAAGTTAATTTAAGTCAAGCTTTTTCTCTGAGGCAGGAATACCAAACCAGCACATTATCCGCCGACCGATAACCGCTCGGCCTGCCATGTGATCAACGCTTCGATCCGTGAGGCGCAGATATCAAGCTCACTCTGGCTCACTTGTAAGGCCATGACGGCATCCCCGAAAGTCTCCCCGGTAAACGGTGTCTTCTCACACTGCTGTAGCAATACCGCTGGCGGGTATACGTAGATCAGTTGCGGAGCCGGTGGCACCGGTTTTGGTCGCTCCGCGCAGGATATCGAGAGCATCAGCAGGCAACCGCTGATGACCGCAGTCGTTATCCTCCAGCGCTTTGCGTAACGTTCTATTTTCTGCATCGGCCTTTACTCTCTTTTGCTGTTCAATCTTGAGCTGTTGTTCGGTAGCACGGCGATCGGCATCCGCGGCACCTTTCAGCGCCTGAATGGTTTCATCCCTGCCATTCAATGCACTGCTCAACTCCTGGTTATCTTTCTGGTACTGCCCTATGTCGGCATTCAACGCATCAATACGCTGACTCATGCCAAACAATAGGGCTGCGAAACCTAAGATCATCAGTAGCGGCCAATGGCCTCTGAAAAACTGGATCAACCCTGCCAGGTTCATGACAGCAACACCTCACGATCGGTAATACCTTGTCTATTTGTCTGCATTTGAATTCCTTCGTTTAAGCCAAAACACGGCTTAGATAAGCAGTATCTCAAAGCAGAAGGATGAGGAGTATTCGCGAGGGTTGTACTAGCCATGCCACAACTAATCGTTAGGACTCAAATGGCAAAAATCTCACCGAGGCGAGATTTTTGGTGATTCACAAAATGGTTCAGGCAGCCATAAGGCGAAGATGTTTCGATATCACAACAAATACCTAAAATCGTGGATATCAGGGAACAGGCCCACCGTCCTAAGATGGCGGTTGCAGATAAACCAGATCTCATCGCGATCGTTCGAGAGGATGAAATAAGCATCGGCGGTTTCCGAAGGATTATACATCCCCAATGCACGATAGGCCGTATACAGGCTGAATCCGCTATCCAACGGATAAGGCTTGGGTGCATTTTCCATCTGCACCACTCTCAAGTACAACCCTTGCTCGATCCATATCATAAAGTCACCTGTAACGATGGTTGATAACTTTAGTATGGTCGTAAATGGGATTATCGTCGCCTTCAGCGAAAAACCATCGGCAAGAATATCAATCAGATCACAGTGAAGTTAACTGGCCGCTGTACAGTACCGGACCGGTTGGAAGCCCTGTAGGTGAGCCACCCGCTGGCTCCAGGCTGATGGCAATGGTCATGCCTTGCGCCAGCGTCATCGAGTTCAAGGCCAGCTCGGTCGGCTTCTCTGCAGCAACCAACCCTAAGGAACGCGGCTTTTCACCCGGCGAGATTGCCCACAGTTGCAGGCTATTGGCTACGGCTAACGTTTTCGGGTTAAGCGGGGTCAGTCTCAGATGGCGTTTGCCACTGTCCATGCTGACAATCCATTGCCCACTGCCCTGCTGACTCGCATTGAGCACCACTGCCGGAGCAAAATCCTGCGGCTGAGTGATAAAACGCGGCACCAGCAACAACGCGGCCAAACCGGCAGCCAGTGCCCAGCCAAGGTAGTCCCAGCGTTTACGTCGTTGCACGACCTCAATGGGCAAACCAAGTTTGATCTTTTTCCACACGCGTTCCGGTGGCAATACTGGGGTCAATGCCAGATCCAACGGAGCCAGCAGCGTTTGCCAACGTGCCACCAAGGCGGCCAGCGTCGGCTCCCGCTGGATACGCTGTTCAAAGTTCAACCGCGCAGGCCCGCGCAACGTGCCCAAGGCATATTCTGCGGCTAACGCCGAGTCATACTCACCTTTGCTTTTCATAGGCCCACACAGTTTTTCAAATGATCCAGTGCCCGGCGGATCCAGCTTTTGATCGTGCCAAGCGGTTGTTGCAGATGTGCCGAAACCTCGCCATGAGACATGCCTTGGTAGTAAGCCAACACAATGCTCTGACGTTGTTCAACGTTCAGATGATTCAGGCACTCGGCCAGCTTTCCAGCCTCCTCACCCAGCAGCAACTGACTAGCGGGTTCTTCCGTGCCCGCCCCCAGGTCATCCAGCCACTCCTCTTCCGTTTGCCCCGCCCGGCCTCCAGCACTGCGCAACCAATCAATAGCCTTGTTGCGCACAATGTGCGTCAGCCAGGTCAAGGGGGAACTGAGATTGGGGTCATAGCTGGCAGCGCGATTCCACACGCTGATAAAGCTTTCGTGCAGCACCTCTTCGGCCCAGGATTGACGGCGCAGTAAACGCAGAGCAACGGCAAACAAGCGCGGCGAGGTCTGCCGATAAAGTTGTTCAAATGCGTTGCGGTCGCCAAGCGCAACGGCCTGCATCAATTCGACATGCTGTTCGGGAAGTGCTTTGGTCATGTCCTGTCCTATCAAGGTGCGGGCAGCCTTTTGGCAGCCTGCACCTAGTATAGACGGGATTTATTTTGGCAACAGAACGCTATCGATAACGTTGATCACGCCATTTTTCTGATAGACATCATAGGTGCTGATGTTGGCAATATGACCTTGGCCATCTTTGAGCTGAATATTGTGGGGGCCATTATTCATAATCCACAGCGGTTGGCCATTGACCGTTTTCAGCTCGGCCGTGCCGTGCCCTTCCTTGATTTTCTTCTCCAGCTGTTTCATATCATAGCGGCCGGCAACCACATGGTAGGTCAACACGCCGGTCAGCGCCGCCTTATTCTCAGGTTTGAGCAAGGTATCGACCGTCCCGGCAGGCAGTTTGGCAAAGGCTTCATTAGTCGGAGCAAACACCGTAAACGGACCTGCGCCTTGCAGAGTGTCAACCAGGCCAGCCGCCTTCACCGCAGCAACCAGCGTGGTGTGATCTTTGGAGTTGAGGGCATTCTCGACAATATTTTTGCTGGGGTACATGGCGGCACCACCTACCATTACCGTATCGGACATCATGGCAGCCATTGAGACGCTACTGAACAACAGTGATGAACACAGGGCAGTACAGAGAAGCTTTTTCATGGTCATATCCTCGAAGGGTGATGTGGGAAGATGTCCTCACATAGCCATATACGTAGTGAACGAGAATATTGGATGCAGTAATCTGAAAATATTTTTCGAGCGGGGAAACTGGATGTAAAAAACCCCGGCGTAAACGCCAGGGTTAAAAGTAGTGCCGGTCGCTTTCCCGGCTGTCATGATGCGGCGCAAGCGTCCATCGAACACTCCAGCATTGCACAGCCTAAGCACGGCTTTTTCACAACAGAAAAGCAAACTTTGGTGAAATTGGCTTTTCTGTCTACCCTCATGGCTAGGAGGATATATTCAATCCCGGCACCAGGCCGGGATTGATGTGGTAGTGTCGATATCGCTTGTCTGCTCCGGTCTACACCATCATCGCTATTGCAAGTTTCAACCACACTACCGAGTCACATTACATTGCTGTAACGTTGACTGCTGATGGGCCTTTGGCGCCATTTTCGATGCTGAATTCAACCTGCTGGCCTTCATCAAGCGTCTTGTAATCATTACCCTGGATTGCAGAGAAGTGTACGAACACGTCTTTGCTGCCATCAGCAGGAGAAATGAAACCAAAACCTTTACCAGCGTCAAACCATTTTACTAAACCAGTCATTTTATTAGACATAGATACTTCCTTCATTATTTTTTAGGCCGCCATAATGGCGAATGAGGTCTGCAATTCAGTGGAAACTTATGGGGGCACTAGAAGGAAATTCGCGGAAGAAGAGGTATCTGTCGGATATCGCTAATACTGAGAACTACTTTACTAAAACTGCTTTCATAAGGTCTGTACTTCAAACCGATGACGCTATTTACTCATAACCCAGAGTTATTAGCAAGGGCTATTTATAATTAATTTCGATAAGGCGCTCTTTCACCTGTGCGACAAGACACCCCTTCCACCCTTTTACACCGCATTAACACATTGATTACTTGCGGGGAGCCGCCTAAAATGAGCGGTAAAAATTACCGGGATGGTTTTCATGTTATCGCTGTGGGAAGTCACGCAATACGTTTATTTTATTGGCCTGTTGGTTTCGATGATTGTCACTTTTCTGGTCAGCCGCGATACCCTCCCCATCCGCCTGCTTAGCGCGCTGATCATCGGCCTGACCTGGCCACTCAGCCTGCCCGTTGTGCTGTTGTTTTCGCTGTTTTAGCACCTCATCCCGCTAACGTTCAGCGGGATGAGTACGGTTTAGCCGTTAAAAGTCATACCCCACGGTAGCGATAACTGAACGCCCCGCTCCCCAATAGCAGTAGCCAGTGCCATAGCAACCAGCAACATATTCCCGGTCCGTCAGGTTATTGGCGTTCAGCTGCACGTAAGCCCCTTTCAACGACGGTTTTACGCTGTCCAGATCCATGCGCACCGAAGCATCCAGCAGCGTGACCGAAGGAATACGCAGAGTATTCTCATTATCCGCCCACTGTTTGCCAATATAACGCACGCCAGCCCCCAGATTGATACCCAGCCCCGCCTTGTACTGCCCCCATAAAGAAGCCATCTGATTAGGCGCCAGGTATGGCGTATTGCCATCGTTACCGTCAACGGCGTCTTTGAATTTCACTTTGTTGTAGCTGTAACCGGCAATGATATTCAGGCGCTCGCTCACCTGACTACGGGCCTCCAGTTCAATCCCTTGTGAATGTACCTTACCGGCAGGCACATAGTAGCTGTCCTTCACCACGCGGTTGGCTACGTCATTCTGCGTCAGATCGTAGAGGGCAATGCTGTAGATCGAGCTGCTACCAGGAGGCTGATACTTCAGCCCGGCCTCATATTGCTCGCTGGTGGTCGGTTTGAGCAGATGCCCCTCTTTATCGGCCAGGACCGCTGGTGTCACCGCGGAGCTGTAACTCATATACGGCGAGAAACCGCTGTCAAAGTGGTACAGCAAAGAGGCTCGGCCCGTAAAGTGGTCGTCAGTACGGGCATCGGTAGAATCGGTATTCAACACGGTATTCTTGGTTTCCAAACGGTCAACGCGCCCGGAAAGATTGAGATACCAGTTATAGAGGCTGACTTCGTCCTGCAGATAGACGCCGGTCTGCTCATAACGCCGTTTAGAGTCGGTATGGCTGAGAATAGTGATATCTGGCCCGCCGGAAACGCCGGTGAACGGGTTCAACGGCGTGGCCGAGCCAGACTCTTCCCACAGATTATTGGTAAAACGTTGATAATCCAGCCCCAGCATCACCTTGTGTTCCAACGCACCCGTCGCGAACTCCGCCGCCAGTTGGTTATCCACGGCATAAGCATCCAAAGACGTATTGGAGCCGCTGTACCAACGGTTCAACTTGCTACGGTCGGCGTTCCAGCCAATCTGGTAAACCTGCTCCAGTTCTACGTTGGAGTGGGTGTAGCTGGCGTTTTGACGGAATGACCAGACGTCGTTAAAACTATGCGAGAAGTCATAACTGTAGATTTGCTGCCAACGTTTAAACACATTGCGGCTGCTTTCCCCGTCAAAAAATCCCCGGCCCAGCTTGTCCCCACTGGTGGTATATATGCTGCCGTCTGACGGTACCGCGCTGTGGTAGCCACCGGAAGGATCTTTTTGCAGATTGGCCTGCAACAATAATGAGGTATTTTCATCCGGTTGCCACAGCAACGAAGGCGAAATCGCATAGCGCTCTTCACGCTGATGGTCATACATGGTGTCACTGGTGCGGGTAATGCCGGTCAAACGGTATGCCCACCGATCGTTCAGTGCCCCCGTCGAATCAAATGCACCGCCTTTGGTATTGTTGTTACCCGCCATCACATTGACGTGGTTTTCACTGGCAAACTGCGGCCGTTTGCTGGTCATCGCCACCAACCCACCAGGGATGCTTTGCCCATACATCACGGAGGACGGGCCCTTAATCACGTCAATGCGTTCCAGGAACCAAGGGTCGACCTGCAAAGCGTTATAACTGCCGCCGTCGCTAAGCAGTCGTAGGCCGTTCAGGAAGGTGTTATTGACGTCGCCACCGTGGAAACCGCGCAGAGCGATAGTATCGTAACGCGTCGCGCCACCAGAGAAGTTAGTGAATACGCCTGGGGTATATTTCAGCGCATCGTTAACCGTCAAAGCCCCTTGGTCGCTCATCTGTTGGCGTGTTACTACGGAGACGGATTGCGCAGTGAGTATCAGGGGCCGATCCGTTTTAGTGGCCCCCTGGCTGGTGCTGGCCTCATAGCCATGCGTTGCCGTTTCCGCCGTATCGGCGGGTTTTGCCGTTACCACGAGGGTATCTTCAGCAAATGAGGTCAGTGGCAGGAAAATCGCTAACGAGCAGTAAAGATAAGAACGACTGGCAGGAAAAAACGCAGGCATACCTGTATTCCCCATGGGATCCATTGAAATTGCACCGAAAACGCACCGCGCTGGCAACGCTGGCCAGTTTGGCGAACAGAAGTCACGGTGCTCTGATGTTGTTAGATGACAAATACTAATAACAATGATAATTATTATCTTTACCATCAATGAATTCAAGTAGCAAAATACACTCTGGTGCTGGGCGTTTCAGGCGGGTTTATTGCCTTATGATTGGTACGTCATATTGATAAAAACCTTTTTCTCAGAGGTTATGCTCCTGAGCCGTTTAGTTTTCATTTAGCTTTTAAATGCTATAAATCTGGATAACTCAAGGAGAGTGCATGACTCAAACAGCAAATCCCATCTCAGCCCCCTCCAGAAGACTGAAAGTGGTCTATGGCTGGTATGTTTATACAGTGTATGCGTTACTGGTCTTTAATCTCTATCTGGCGGTATACAACACTTGCGTTCGCCACCCCTTTGAATCACCGTTAATCTCCATGGCTCATAGCCTGTTTATCGCTTTTCTGCTCAGCCAGATCCTGAAGAAACGAAGAGGGTTCAGCTGGGTATTGCTGATCTACTTTATGTCCATGCGCCTGTATTACGCCAATATCTTGCACACTGAGTTCTCCGCCGCCAGCCTGAGCCTGGTTTGGGTCGTCATGACAATGTTACTGGCTGGTACCCTAACCGTTAGGCAATTCAACGCTAACCAGGTGCAACAGGAATGGTTGGCGCGCTTTGGTTGGCGCCAATGGGCCGTGTTAATCGGGATAGCGGCGATATTGACGCTATTAGTCACCCGCGGATGACTGCGGGATGTGAGGTTCAGAGATATCCACCATGCGGCAGAGTTTACTTAAGTTTTGCGCGCTTTCGCAGATTTTATCGGTAACGTAAACGCCAAAATAGCCTAATACCAGCAGATAGCCGATCATACATAGAATAAAAATAAGTGTTCTCAACGCTAGCTACCAACTCTGCAACATGACTAAAGTCATCATACCGTGATCAGACCGTTTTCGCCTATTTCAAAGTCACTGGATATTCTGCCAGACTGTATGCAGTACCATTACTAGCTTGTTCAGCCTGGAGACCCCATGAACCATTTGATGCTAGATATTGAAACGCTGGATATTACCCCGAGCGCGGTGATCCTGGTGGTTGCCGGCGTGTTTTTTAACCCCAAGACCGGTGAGTTAGGGGCAGAATTTGAAGCGGCAGTGAACAGCCAGCAGGAACAACCGGGTCGGACAATCAGCCTGGATACCGTGGCCTGGTGGGCAAAACAGTCAGACGAAGCTCGTAAACTGGCCTTCGGGGGCAGCGAAAGTCTCAAGCGGGTCTTGACCAACCTGAGCCGTTTTATTCATATGCACAGCACCGATACGGTGAAAGTCTGGGGCAATGGCAAAGAGTTTGACTGCTCGATCTTGGAACATGCCTACCACCAGTTGGCAATGCCCTGCCCCTGGAAGTTCTGGGATACCCAAGACGCCCGTACTATCATTACGCTGGCAGAGTTGCATGGTTTCAACCCCAAGAAACAGCGTCCGTTTGAAGGCACACCACACCGGGCGCTGGATGATGCCAAACACCAGGCGCGCTACGTTGCAGATACCATTTCAGCGCTTTATTACCGCCAACCCGCGGCAAAATGATCGCGCCAGGTAAAATCAAGCGCAAACGGTTTCCTGTCTGTCATCAATACGTTATCGCTTCCCATTTGCGGTTGGGATCTCTACTCTAGTTCTCTTTGTCATTCGGATGTGCCATTTTTGTTATGCAAAAATTTCTCTTTCTCCTGCTAAGCTTGGTGTTACTCGGCCCTCTGGGAATCGATCTCTATCTGCCCACCATTCCTGCCATTGCCCTGGGCCTTAACAGCAGCGAAGCCTTGATCCAATCCACCATTTCGCTGTTTATTCTGGTGTTGGGTCTTGGCCAGGTGATCGCCGGTCCACTGGTGGATAATTACGGTCGTAAGCCTGTGGCTATCGCCGGGATCCTGATTTATATGGTGGGTGCTGCCATGGCCGCGCTGGCGACAACGGCGGAAATCTTTGTCGCTTCGCGCCTGATGCAAGGCGTGGCAGTTTGCTGTACCGCCGTTGTAGCATTCAGTGGCGTGCGCGATCGGATGAATGGTGATGACGCCGCACGCGCTTTTGGTTTCCTCAACGGCACGCTGAATATCATTCCTGCACTGGCCCCGCTGCTCGGTGGCTTGCTGGCAGAGGCCTTCGGCTGGCGCGCCCCATTCTGGTTCCTGGTCGGTTACGCCGCAGTGGTGTTATTGCTGGTCATCTTCTTCCTGCCGGAAACCCGCCCCGCTACTACCGTTGCCGTCAAAGGGCTGCCGGTACGCCAGTATCTGCGCATTCTTGGCGATCGCCGGTTTATCTCCTTTGCGGTGGTCAATGCCGGGGCGATGGGGATGGCGCTAACTTATGTTTCATTGGCACCTAACGTGCTGATGGGCACCGCTGGGCTATCACCGCTGCAGTTCTCTTTGGTATTTGGTGCCAACGGTTTCTGGATCATGCTGGTCAGCTTTGTCGCCAACCGCATCATTCACAAGATTGGCCGCCCTTTCTGCCTGGCGACCGGCGGCATACTGATGGGGTTAGGCTGCCTTGCTTTAGTGTTGGGGGTGGCACTGCTGGGTGAAGCTGCGCAAAGCCATTGGTTGGCTTATATCCTGCCCGTGGCCTGCGCCTGCGCCGGATTGGCTTTTGTCATGGGGCCGTCAACCAGCTATGCGTTAGAGCCTTACTCTAACGAAGCGGGCGTGGCTTCAGCACTGGTGGGCTTTATTCAGATGGCCGGAGGTGCCGCGCTTGGCCTGATCGCGATGGCGTTGCCGCTGCAGCCGAAACTGTCGCTGGCGTTGGTGATGTTGGTAGGTTGCCTGCTTGCGCTACACGCACGGCAGCGCAGCAAGCAAATCAAAGGGCAGTTGAAAAAGATCGGCTGAGCTTATTTCTCAATAACAATAGGCACCCTTGCCGCCAAGGCTGTCAGCAGCTCGTAACCCAAGGTTCCGGCTGCGGCAGCCACATCATCGACGTGCAGATGCCTTCCCCACAGTTCGACGTTAGTACCAATGGTTGCCTGCGGGCACGGTGTCAGATCCACCATCATCATATCCATGGAAACCGAACCTACCGTATGTGTCAGCACGCCATCCACCCAGACTGGGGTGCCGGTGGGCGCATGGCGAGGATAACCATCCGCATAACCACAGGCCACCACGCCGATACGCTGCGCCCCACCAGCAGCATAACGCCAGCCATACCCCACACGGTCTCCCGCTTGCAGCTGTTGGATGCCAATGATCTTGCTGCTCAGCGTCATCGCCGGTTGCAAACCGGTGGCGGCAATGTCCCGCCAGTTGCCGCTGGGTGATGCACCATAAAGTATAACCCCCGGCCTCACCCATTCCCCCTGCGTATGAGGGTGCCACAGGGTGGCCGCCGAGTTGGCCAGACAACGAGGCAGATCAATCGCAGCAGTAGCGCGTTCAATCACGGCCATTTGCTCCGTTACGCCTTCAGCACCGTCGGCGGTGGCGAAGTGGCTCATTAGCGTTATCGAACCAATATTGTGCAGCTCCTTGGCGGTTAACCAAGCGCTGTGCAACCGCTCAGGGGCAAACCCTAGGCGATTCATCCCACTGTTCAACTTGAGATAAACATCCAGCGGCGCCTGTAAATGCGCTTCGGCAATCGCCTGTAGTTGCCAGTCGCTGTTCACCGCGGTGGTTAAGCGATAACGATCGATCAGCATCAGGTCTGCGGGTTGGAAAAAACCCTCCAATAGCAAGATGGGCCCCTGCCAACCAGATTCGCGTAGTAACACTGCCTCGTTCAGATCGAGCAAGGCAAAACCATCGCTATTCTCGGCCAGGCTGCGCCAGACGTGCTGCAAACCATGGCCATAAGCGTTGGCCTTGACAACGGCCCAGATTTTAGCCGAAGGTGCAAAACGACGAACTACCTGCAGGTTATTGGTCAACGCGGCCAAATGCAGCGTAGCGGTAATCGGGCGAGGCATGGGCTCTCCTATCAGATTGGGTTTCAGCGTGCCGGGTGCACGTCATTCAATGGAACAACAGGCCCCTGCCGAAAGTCTGCGCGGTAACGCGCCACCGCCAGATCGTCTGAAGCAATGGCCGGGGTAACCCCAGAGATCAAGTCGGCAAGCAACTGGCCGGAGCCGCAGGCCATCGTCCAACCCAAGGTGCCATGGCCGGTATTCAAATAGAGATTTTTCAGCGGGGTGCGCCCCACAATCGGCGTGCCATCTGGCGTCATCGGGCGCAGCCCCGTCCAGAATGTGGCCTCTTCAACTCGCCCACCGTTCGGGTACAGATCGCGTACCACCATTTCCAGCGTTTCACGCCGCTTCTGCTCCAACTGGGTATTGAAGCCAACAATCTCCGCCATACCGCCCACGCGGATGCGCTTATCGAAGCGAGTAATGGCAATTTTATAGGTTTCGTCCAGCACGGTAGAGAACGGCGCTGCCGCTTCATCGGTTATCGGGATGGTTAATGAGTAACCTTTCAACGGATAAACCGGAATGGACACCAGATCGCGCAGTAGCGCGGTAGAATAGGCGCCGAACGCCACAACATAGCTATCGGCAGTCATGATTTCACCATCACACTGCACGCCGGTAATTTTATCTCCTTCCACCAGCAAGCGTTCAACGTTGCGGTTAAACAGGAAGTTGACTCCGGCCTGCTGAGCCAGCTTGGCCAACTGCTGGGTGAACAGTTGGCAGTCCCCGGTTTCATCATTCGGCAGCTGTAAACCGCCGGTAAGCTTATGGGCAACCTGCGACAACGCCGGTTCGACCGTCGCCAACTGGCTGGCCTCCAGCAGTTTGTAAGGCACCCCGGCATCCTCCAGCACGGCAATGTCCTTGGCCGCGCTGTCAAACTGCTGCTGGGTGCGGAACAGTTGCAGCGTGCCGCCTTGACGGCCTTCATACTGGATGCCGGTTTCCTGGCGCAGGGCTTTAATGCAGTCGCGGCTATATTCCGCCAGACGTACCATACGGCCTTTGTTGGTCATATAGTGGGCAGTATCGCAGTTTTTCAGCATCTGCCACATCCAGCGCAGTTGGAAACTGCTGCCGTCGAGGCGGACTGCCAACGGCGCGTGACGCTGGAACATCCATTTAATCGCCTTCAACGGTACCCCAGGAGCTGCCCAAGGTGCGGCGTAACCCGGAGATATTTGCCCGGCATTGGCCGCACTGGTTTCCAAGGCTGGCCCGGGTTGACGATCGATCACCGTAACCTCATGGCCCGCTTTTGCCAAGTACCAGGCACTGGCAACCCCTACCACTCCGCTACCTAAAATAACCACTCTCATCGCTGACTCCAGCCCAAGGATCGATAAAGCACAATCTACCAATAACAGGAAATTAACTCAGTGGAAAAAACTACTCAACAAATCGTTTATTAATCGTGACAATATTCACAATTATTTTATCGTTGATGCGCCCGGCTTTGGCAATAGTGGTTAAAAAATAACGATAAGATGCTGTTAAAGCGCATTTTGACGAAAAATCAGGCTGTTCATCCGCCAAAAGCATCAGCGAAAACAACCAGCGCCATATGGAAAAACAACCTTCACAACCTGGAACATAAATCTGTTTAATTAAATATTTCAGGCTAATAATTCCAACTACGACCATTGCGCATCAGTTTCCTCTGCCTCGCGGTTCGAATGCCTGGTTGAGTGCCACCACAGGCCGCAAAGCTGGTTTACGCGTAGCAACCGCAAGTGGTTATCAGTACTCAGCACGGATGATTTCAAACGATTTATTACGACTTGGACTATCATTGTTAAAGGGTCTGCCAAAAGAGCCGACGCCGTTCATAACGAGGGTGCGCTGATGACTACTTCGACACAGAAAAAGGTTAAGGAAGATAAACGTCTGAGCGATGGACCGGACTGGACATTCGACCTGTTGCAGGTGTATCTGGAACAGATCGACCGGGTTGCCAAACATTACCGGCTCGACACCTATCCGCATCAGATCGAGGTCATTACCTCCGAGCAGATGATGGATGCCTATTCCAGCGTCGGGATGCCGATCAACTATACCCACTGGTCATTCGGTAAAAAGTTCATCGAAACCGAGCAGCGCTATAAGCATGGCCAGCAGGGGTTGGCCTATGAGATCGTGATCAACTCCAACCCGTGTATTGCCTATCTGATGGAAGAAAACACCATCACCATGCAGGCACTGGTTATGGCTCATGCCTGCTATGGGCACAACTCGTTTTTCAAAAATAACTATCTATTCCGCAGTTGGACCGACGCCAGTTCGATTGTCGATTATCTGCTGTTTGCCCGCCATTACATCAGCGAGTGTGAGGAACGCTATGGCGTGGAAGAGGTAGAAAAGCTGTTGGACTCCTGCCATGCGCTGATGAATTACGGGGTCGATCGCTACAAACGGCCACAAAAAATCTCGCTGGTGGAAGAAAAAGCCCGCCAAAAGAGTCGTGAGGAGTATCTGCAAAGCCAGGTCAACTCGCTGTGGAAAACCTTGCCGCGAGTCGATCGCGAAGCCCTGCCGGAACAGGCCGTGCGTTTTCCGCGGGAGCCGCAGGAAAACATTCTCTACTTTATGGAGAAAAACGCCCCGTTGCTGGAATCCTGGCAGCGTGAAGTGCTGCGCATCGTGCGTAAGGTAAGCCAGTATTTCTACCCGCAAAAACAGACGCAGGTGATGAACGAGGGCTGGGCCACCTTCTGGCACTACAGCATCCTTAACCACCTGTACGACGAAGGGCGCGTGACGGATCGCTTTATGCTCGAGTTCTTGCACAGCCATACCAATGTGGTCTACCAGCCACCTTACAACAGCCAATACTACAGCGGCATCAACCCGTACGCGCTTGGCTTTGCCATGTTCCAGGACATCAAACGGATCTGCCAGTCGCCGACCGAGGAAGATCGCTACTGGTTCCCGGATTTCGCCGGCAAAGACTGGTTGGATACCCTGCACTTCGCCATGCGTGACTTCAAGGATGAGAGCTTTATCAGCCAGTTCCTGTCACCGAAGGTGATGCGTGATTTCCGCTTGTTTACCGTGCTGGATGACGATCGCAATAATTACCTGGAGATTTCAGCGATCCATAACGAAGCGGGCTACCGCGCGATACGCCAGGAGCTGTCGGCTCAGTACAACCTGAGTAACCACGAGCCCAATATTCAGGTCTGGAATGTGGACCTGCGTGGCGACCGTTCATTAACGCTGCGCTATATTCCGCAGGACCGGGCGCCATTGGATAAAAGCCGCCGTGAGGTGATGAAGCATCTGCATCGTCTGTGGGGATTCGACATTATTCTGGAGCAGCAAAACGAAGATGGCAGCGTTGAGTTGCTGGACCGATGCCCACCAAGACCCAACGCGTTATAAGGCTGCAATATGACAAAGGGGCGCATGCAGCGCCCCTTCAACTAACTGATTACGGGTATGACGCGAATTAACGACGCGCTTCGGTCAGATCGCTTGGCATAGTGCCCTGCATACTCTGCCAAATAGCCCCGCTCTCTTTACCGTAATTACGCACGCAATCCATCACCTGATCGTACATCTTCTCATGACACAGGCTCGACAACTTGTTGTAGAAGGTCAGTGCGAGTTTGCGCGCTTCCGGGTTGGAGAAGTAATAACGGCCAACGCGGGTATACAGCCCTTTCAAACCATTGAGGATCAGGCCGTAAATCGGGTTGCCCGAGGCAAAGGCCAAGCCACGGAAAATTTCATAGTCGAGCTGGTTGAAAGCATCCGCCTGATCGTCAACCAGCGCCGCTTTCGCCAACACTTCCTGCGCCTGCTCCGGGTGGTTACGCACCGCCGCACGGATAAAGATCGAGGCAATATTGGTCCGCACCGACAGCAGATTATCGATCAGCTGCGGTACGCTGTTGTGATCGAGCCGGGCCAGGGTTTCCAGAATATTAAGGCCGGAAGTTTCCCAAAAATTGTTCACTTTGGTCGGTTTGCCGTGCTGAATAGTCAACCAGCCATCACGGGCCAGTCGCTGCAGAACCTCACGTAATGTGGTGCGCGTGACGCCAATCAGTTCTGAAAGCTCACGTTCCGCGGGCAAAATAGAGCCGGGAGGGAAGCGGTTATTCCAAATACTTTCAATAATATACTCTTCCGCGAAACCGGCAGGACTCTGCGCCTTTATAACCATGTGTTTGATGTTCCGTAACGACGATAATCAGTAATTGTAATCGGCAGATCATACCAGATCGCCGGGGCATCACATAGCGCGAGCCAAAAACATTAAACGAAAGTGTGCATAAGCTGGCAAAAAGATGAAAAAAACCACTTCGCCGAAATTTCAGTCTATTAGGACTTCCTTATTTGCATCAGGCCCACTGCCGTTGTTAGGGTATGACGAGCCAACTCACTTTGAGGTTTCGCAAAAACAAGCATGGATATGACAATACGCTCGGCATTGGTAAAGAACTTTCTCGGGGCGTCCCCCGATTGGTACAAACTGGCCATCATCAGTTTTCTGGTGATCAATCCCTTGGTGTTTTTCCTGGTCAGCCCTTTCGTGGCGGGCTGGTTACTGGTTATCGAGTTCATCTTTACGCTGGCTATGGCGCTGAAATGCTACCCGTTACAGCCCGGTGGACTACTGGCCATTGAGGCAGTGTTGATCGGCATGACCAGCCCCGCACACGTCAGCGCGGAAATTGCCAGTAATCTTGAGGTGTTATTGCTGCTGGTGTTTATGGTGGCAGGCATCTACTTTATGAAGCAGTTGCTGCTGTTTGTATTTACCAAACTGCTCCTGAACATCCGCTCAAAGATGCTGCTATCGCTGTCCTTCTGCGTTGCCGCGGCACTGCTTTCTGCCTTCCTGGATGCCCTGACCGTGGTAGCGGTGGTGATTAGCGTCGGCACAGGTTTTTATTCTATCTACCATAACGTCGCCTCCAATCAGAAGACCGATATTAGTGACGATAGCCGCCTGGAAGATGCCGACCATAAACAGACGCTGGAACAGTTCCGTGGCTTTCTGCGCAGCCTGCTGATGCATGCCGGCGTGGGCACCGCTCTCGGGGGCGTGATGACCATGGTAGGCGAGCCGCAGAACCTGATCATCGCCAAAAGCGCCGGGTGGGGCTTTGGCGAATTTTTCCTGCGTATGACCCCCGTCACGCTGCCGGTGTTTATTTGCGGTCTGTTGGTTTGCCTGCTGGTTGAACGTTTTGCAGTTTTTGGCTACGGCACCAAACTGCCGGATCAGGTGCGTAGCGTACTGAAAGAGTTCGATCGCCAGGCAACGGCCAAGCGTAGCCGCCAGGAAAAAATGAAGTTGGTGGTACAGGCGTTAATCGGCCTCTGGTTGGTGATTGCCTTGGCCTTCCACCTGGCGGAAGTGGGGCTGATTGGCCTCTCGGTGATCATTTTGGCGACCTCACTGTGCGGCGTAACCGATGAGCATGCGATCGGCAAGGCTTTCCAGGAAGCCCTGCCCTTTACCGCGCTGCTGACGGTGTTCTTCACCGTTGTGGCAGTGATCATTGAACAGCAGCTGTTTACTCCAGTGATCCACTATGTGCTACAGGCACCGCCGAGCTCACAGCTTTCCCTGTTTTATCTGTTCAACGGTCTGCTCTCTTCCGTTTCTGATAACGTTTTTGTCGGTACGGTTTACATTAACGAAGCTCGGGCAGCATTGGCGGAAGGAGCAATTTCTCTGCAACAGTTCGAACTGTTGGCGGTAGCGATTAATACCGGCACCAATCTGCCTTCGGTAGCTACGCCCAACGGGCAGGCTGCTTTCCTGTTCCTGCTGACCTCTGCTCTGGCACCGTTGGTACGTCTGTCTTATGGCCGCATGGTCTGGATGGCATTGCCTTACACGGTGGTGCTGACTCTGGTTGGCCTGCTGTGTGTGCAGCATACTCTGGCACCGGTAACGGACCTGTTTACCCAATGGCAGTGGCTAATGCCGCTACCGCTTGACGCAACGGCCCCAATCGCTGCACATTAGCCGCCATAACCGTCCCCGCAAACGACGATATTTTTCACTGAATCGTCGTTAGATAGCTGGCAGCGGGGATGAATTGGTTTACACTGCCGGTTCAATTGCTTACTGCATGGAAGAATATAGATATGTTGCAATTCTTTAACCGCTGCTCGCAGGGGCGCGGTGCTTGGCTGTTGTTGGCTCTGACTGCATTGGTACTGGAGTTGGCCGCCCTCTATTTTCAGCACGTGATGCTGTTACAGCCTTGCGTAATGTGTATCTACGAACGCGTCGCGCTATTCGGGATTTTGGGAGCGTCGCTGCTTGGTGCATTGGCACCGAAGTCGCCGCTACGCTATGTGGCGATCCTGTTGTGGATATACAGCGCCTGGGAAGGCCTGCAGTTAGCCTGGAAACACACTATGATCCAGCTGCATCCATCGCCGTTTAATACCTGTGATTTCTTTGTCAGCTTCCCTTCCTGGCTGCCACTAGACAAATGGGCGCCAGCGGTGTTCCACGCGTCCGGTGACTGCTCGGTGCGTCAGTGGCAGTTCCTGTCGTTGGAAATGCCACAATGGCTGGTGGGGATTTTTGCTGCCTATTTGCTGATCGGGATTGTGGTTCTGCTCAGCCAATTTGTCCGCCAACGTAAACGCGATCTGTTTGGCCGCTAACGCTAGAACATCGCAAAAACGGCGCCTAAGGGCGCCGTTTTTTGTTGCTACTGACACCCTATCACCAGGCTTACCGAGTAGGGCCGCTGCATGCTGCGGCCGTTTGGATAATCAATGGCATCGTGTGTGGTGGGTAAGCAACATCAAGTATGGGTAAAGTAATACACGAGCACGATCAGTACTCCGGCCACGGCAAACAGGCGTACCATCTTCATCATCACATTCTCATCATAGGCGGAGGTGCCGACAAGCTACCTAAGATTTTGTTTAAAAAGAAGCTTACACCAGGCTATTACGTCGTAATTTACATAACATTAAGTTTTGTTGCGATTCCCCGCCGATATAGCGTTCAATCTTTGGTAATTCATCCCTTTCAAGCACAGATATATTGGCTACACTTAATCACTGATTGGCCGTTTTTCATTCACCGTATTAATACTTTAGGGCGGGTACTAATAAAATGATGACATATATAAGCCACGCCCCTCATCCACCCTGATTTATTTCCTCTCTCGTTTAACTTTTGTTTAACCTGGCCGCCCGGTTAGCACACGATTTCGGCTATGCTCTACATGATAAAACGCCTACGTCTACCAGGGCAGCAGGCGCTCAAACACTGAACAGTCGCAGCCAAAAAGATAGACAGAGTATTTTGAGCAAGGGATCACTATGTTAGAAAATAAAATCAATCCGCAATCGGCCATCACGACGCTGCCCTATTTAGACTGGAATGCCACCTATTCTGCTACTTTGGATGCCGTAGCCGAGTTGGAAAGCGGCAAGGTACTCTATTTCCCTCATCTGGCCTTTAATCTGACCGACGCGGAAAAAACCTTACTCACTCCAGAGTTGGTCGATCCCAAACGCAAGAATATTAGCTATCAGCCTGAACAGCAAAAGCTGACAGGGGTTGCCCTTGAGGCCAAACGCGAAGCGGTACATAAATTAATGGCTCGGCACTATCAAGCCTGCCAGCATTTGATCAATTCCGTCCTGCCCGAATATCGGCACGCAGTGCAAATGCCCACCAATAGCCTGCGTCTGCACCCGATCTCTGCATGGACAGCCTCGACTTCATGGCGCAAGGACGACCGCCGCCTGCATGTCGATGCGTTCCCTTCTCGCCCCAATTATGGCAACCGTATTTTACGCATCTTCACCAATATCAACCCTCATGGTGAAAGCCGCCAGTGGCGCGTCGGGGAGCCGTTCCCTGAGCTGGCGCAACGTTTTCTGCCACGCCTGAAGCGTTATTCGCCCTTTGCCAGTTGGTTGCAGGATAAAGTGGGTATTACCAAAACGCGCCGTAGTCACTACGATCATCTGATGCTGCAAATGCATGATGCGATGAAGGCAGATAAAGACTATCAGGAAAGTGGCCCCCAGCAGGCGGTTGAATTCCCCCCAGGAAGCAGCTGGATCTGTTTTTCCGATCAAACTCCCCATGCCGCCATGGCCGGGCAGTATATGCTGGAACAGACCTTTATTTTACCGGTGAGCGCCATGAAAACCCCGCAGCATGCGCCGCTGAACGTCTTGCAAGCGTTGTTACACAAGCCATTGATATAGAAAGCCTGACTTTTCAGCCGATCCGCGGGTTATTCGCTGGATCGGCCATAACTTCGATCTGTGTCACCCCATTTGGGCAGCAAATTTGGTATATTAATCACGCAGTAGTATGCACATCACCTACTCATTATGGAGGTTGTATGTACAAGACTATATTAGCGCCCATTGATTTGGCTGAAATCGAGTTAACACAGAAAGTCATTCCCACGATTAATTCACTGGCAAACATCGATTACCCGCATATCCATTTTTTCGCCGTCCTCTCCCCTATGCTCTCTTATTATGAATATGGGTTGTCGCATCCCGAGCGGTTGCTGCCCAGCGATGATGAGCGGATACAGATTGCGCTGGCGGAGTTAAAGAAAGCCGTTACTTCTTTTGATATTCCGGAAGGCCGAGTGCACTGCTCGGTAGAGATCGGCGCGCCACGGGATCGGATTTTGAATTTTGCCGATGAGATCAACGCCGATTTGATCGTTGTCGGTTCGCGTAGACCAAGTATCACCACCTTCTTGCTTGGCACAACGGCATCATCAGTCGTCAGATATGCCAAAACCTCGGTCCTGGTGGTGCGATAAGGCCGCAGACTACGTTCTAAAAAGCGCTAGTAATACGTAGCTGTACGTAATAGTGCTACAGGAGGGAGCCATGCAGAACGCCGACACGCCGTGAATCCATCCCTGGAGGCTCGTATCGCGCGTCCATGCGCTCAACGGTCGGCTAACCTGCATGGCTCCCTCCTGACTTAGCTTACGGTGTTGCGGTGACAAGCGTAATTATTTGGCCACAGTTTCTGGTTATAGCAGCCACTTACCTGGCCCAGCTAGGTTTGTTGAGGATATGGTCCTGCCAATCCACGACTTCGCTTTCACGCACCGCGATATGACGTACGGTAATACGCTCACCGTGCATTGCCGCTTTTGATCCGCTGACCAACGGGTGCCAGTCGAACAAGGGTTTGCCCTCGCCGATCAGGCGATAGGCGCAGGTTGGCGGTAGCCAGTCGAACGTGGTGAGGTTTTCGCGCGTCAGCTTGATGCAGTCTTCTTCCAGCTCAAAGCGGCGCTCGTAGTTGCGGCACTGGCAGGATTTGATATTGAGCTGATCGCAGGCCACGTTGGTGAAGTAAATCTCATCGGTATCTTCATCGATCAGCTTGTTCAGACAGCATTGCCCACATCCGTCGCACAGCGATTCCCACTCTGCCTCAGACATTTCGTCCAGCGTCTTCTGTTGCCAAAAAGGGAGTTGTGACATATCGACTTCCGAAAATAGGTAAATGAACAAACCACCTGCAAGCAGGTTCAAGGGGGCACACTATATAGACACTCAGCGCAAAAGGAAACGTTTCCCCGGCTGCCCCTGCCTGCCGCAATGACATCCAACGTGGATAATAACAGTGTAAGTGACCAAAGAGGTTTCTGCCTGCAACACCCGGAAGGCCCGGCAGGCAGAAAAATAAAGCGGGATTAAATCACTCGGGTGCTGAGGGTCTTACCGTTAAGCGAGATTTTCAGCATATCGCCAGAAACCATTGGCCCGACCCCTTGAGGAGTCCCGGTCAGAATGATGTCGCCCGCACGCAGCGTGAAGAAACGGCTCATATAGGCGATCAGCGGCAAAATGGGATTGATCATATCGCGGGTATTGCCCTGCTGACGCAGTTCGTCATTGATCGACAAAGACAACTCGGCATTTTGCGGATCGCCAAATTCAGCCACCGGAATAAAACCGGAGATCGGGCAGGAGCCATCAAATGCCTTGGCTTTTTCCCAAGGTTGACCCGCCTTCTTGAACCCGGCCTGCAGATCGCGCAAGGTCAAGTCCAGCGCCACGCCATAGCCCGCAATGGCACGGGCCACGCGATCTTCATTAGCCTGCTTCAACGGGGTACCAATCAACACCGCCAACTCGACTTCATGATGAATCGACCCCAGCCCCTTGGGGATTGCTACCGGTTGACGAATATCACACAATGCCGTTTCAGGTTTGATAAACAACACCGGCTCAGGCGGGGTTGCACTCCCCATCTCCTTGATGTGATCGCTGTAGTTGCTGCCTACGCAAACCACTTTGCTTACCGGGAAATCAAGCAACGCTCCTTGCCAGTCTCTATGTTGATACATACCGCCTCTCCAACCACAGTGTAGGGGCCAGATAACCTCAGCCCATGATACATACGGGGTGCCATTCCAGGCACCGGGTAGTTACCGACCTATTGACCGATACCGTCGGCCATCATTCCCACGCTGATCGCGAAATAATACGAACGATTCCAATGCATGAGAGTACGGAAGTTATCATAAACCAAGAATGCGCGTCCTTGCATATCATCTGGAGCGATCACCCAACTACGCAGGCCAGAGACTGGCAAGGGTGAACCCTCTGCTAACACCACCCCTTTGGCCGCCCACTGCTCTTCGCTATGCCCCTGAGAGTCTTTCAACCCTAGTTGTTCAGCGTTGAATTGCGCGGGCAGTTTGACTTCACGGCCCCAACCAACCCCAGGTTGCCAGCCTTCGGTAGCCAGGTAGTTGGCGGTAGAGGCAAACACATCGTCGAGATTATTCCAGATATCGATTTTACCGTCGCCATCCCCATCTGCGGCATAGGTCAAAAACGAGGTTGGCATAAACTGGCTCTGCCCCATCGCTCCCGCCCAGGATCCCTTCAGGTTGCCCGCATCAACGTGGCCCTGGTCAATAATCTTTAAGGCCGCCATCAGCTGTTTGGTAAAGAACGCTTCGCGCCGGCCTTCAAACGCCAGCGTCGCCAGGGCAGAAACAACGTCTTCCTTACCCTGTATCTTGCCAAAGGCGCTTTCCATACCCCATAGCGCGACAATATATTGCTCCGGGACGCCATAGCGCGCAGTCACTCGCGCCAACCGTGGCTGATATTGCTGGCGCATCTCGCGGCCCCGCTGGATTTTCCAAGCAGGCAGCACCCGGCTGAGGTAATCATCCAACGTGATTTTCTTTTCCAACTGATTGCGATCGGCATTAATCACCCTATCGACAAAATGCGCGTTGGCAAAGGCAGCCTCAACGGTAGCCGCAGGGATACCCTGCTTGATGGCCCGCCGCTTCAGTTGTTCCACATAGGCCGGGAACTCCGAGGGATCACGCCCGGTTTCGGCCAGCGTACTCCCGGCAGGCGGTGCAACAGGCGCAGACGCAGGAGCCGCCCCCACCGGTTTAACGCAGCCAGCCAAAAGGAGCAGCGTTAGCATCATCGACATCTTCTTCATGATTTTCCCTACCCGTGACGACCTGCCGCCAGATGCAGATGGTGCTTAAAAGCTGGCGTTAACACAGGGTTGAAAATCGACGCCCGGTTATTTGTTGGCGTCAGACAAATGAAGGTTTAATAGGTTTTCCACCGGCGGTGGGAACTGCAGATAAAACCCTTCCTGCTTTAGGGCTTCTTTCACCTTCTCGATATCCGCTGAAGCCAATTTCTTACGCCCGTCAAGCGACAGCATCATGGCATACTGCGGCGTGCCAAAACTTTTCATCAGATCTTCCGGCACCCGAGAGAAATCGTCTTTTTTTTCGACATAAAGATAAGTCTGATCGCGCTTGGCACTTCTATAGATGACACAAAACATTTTTAAAACTCTATTTAATTGAGGCAGCGTCTTGCCTGGATATAACTCTGACTATAACATGCTTATAGTACTTCGGAATATCGCACCCCGAGTGGTATTCCGGGGATTTAAGTTGCTGAGACTGAGTCAGGATAGATGTCACAATCGCCAATTGAGCTAAAAGGCAGCAGTTTTACCCTATCGGTGGTTCATTTACATAATTGCGAACCCGAGGTAATACGCCAGGCACTGCAAGAAAAGGTGGAACAAGCGCCCGCTTTTCTCAAAAATGCCCCTGTTGTTATTAATGTTGCTACGCTTAACGGCGACGCAGACTGGAAAGAAATTCAACGGGCGGTCACTGCGGCTGGGCTGCGCGTGGTCGGCATCAGCGGTTGCAAAGATGAGCGGCAGAAGCGGTCCATCGCCCGCGCCGGTTTGCCACTGCTCAATGAAGGCAAAGGCCAGAAGGCGGCCCCGCAGGCTCCGGTGATTGCGCCGGTCCCTGATAATGCCCCAGCCAAAACGCGCATCATCAGTACTCCAGTCCGTTCAGGCCAACAGATTTACGCCCGTAACAGCGATTTGATCGTCACCAGCAGCGTCAGCGCCGGTGCAGAACTGATTGCCGACGGCAATATTCATATTTACGGTAGCATGCGTGGCCGCGCACTGGCTGGCGCCTCTGGCGATACCCAGTGTCAGATTTTTTGCACGCACCTGGGTGCTGAGCTAGTCTCTATCGCAGGGCAGTACTGGTTGAGCGATCAGATCCCGTCCGAGTACCTCGGGCAGGCAGCAAGGCTCAGCCTGTTGGATAATGCTTTAACCATACAACCTTTAAATTAAGCCCTTTTGACAAGGAATCCATTTCATGGCACGCATTATTGTTGTTACATCGGGTAAAGGGGGCGTTGGCAAGACCACATCAAGTGCGGCCATTGCGACCGGCTTGGCCCAGAAAGGCAAGAAAACCGTGGTGATCGACTTTGATATCGGTCTGCGTAATCTTGACCTCATCATGGGGTGTGAACGCCGGGTCGTTTACGATTTCGTGAACGTTATCCAAGGTGACGCCACGCTGAACCAGGCGTTAATCAAAGACAAGCGCACCGACAACCTCTACATTCTGCCCGCTTCGCAAACCCGTGACAAAGACGCCCTGACCCGTGAAGGCGTGGAAAAAATACTCAGCGATCTCGACGAGATGGCCTTCGAATTTGTGGTTTGCGACTCACCTGCAGGGATCGAATCCGGTGCCTTGATGGCGCTGTACTTTGCCGATGAAGCCATCATCACCACCAACCCGGAAGTGTCTTCAGTACGTGACTCCGACCGTATCCTGGGCATTCTGGCTTCCAAATCGCGCCGTGCCGAGAGAGGGGAATCCCCGATCAAGGAACATCTGCTGCTAACCCGTTACAACCCGGGCCGCGTCAGCCGTGGCGACATGTTGAGCATGGAAGACGTGCTGGAAATCCTGCGTATCCCGCTGCTTGGCGTGATCCCGGAAGATCAGTCGGTATTACGTGCCTCTAACCAGGGTGAACCTGTTATTCTTGATAGTGAGTCCGATGCCGGTAAGGCCTATGACGATACCGTTCACCGCCTGTTAGGGGAAGAACGCCCGTTCCGCTTCATCGAAGAAGAGAAAAAGGGCTTCCTGAAACGCCTTTTTGGGGGATAAACCATGGCTCTGTTAGACTTCTTTCTGTCCCGCAAAAAATCGACAGCCAGTGTAGCCAAGGAACGGCTACAGATTATCGTCGCAGAACGTCGTCGTGGGGACAGCGAACCCCACTATCTGCCTGATTTAAAGCGCGATATTCTAGCGGTAATTTGTAAATACATTCAGATCGACCCCGAAATGCTGCACGTGCAATTCGAGCAGAAAGGGGACGATATTTCGGTACTTGAACTTAACGTGACGCTACCGGAATCGGAAGAAACACCTAAATGATTGCGATGCAATGAGTGCCCCCTGTATATTTTTATACAGGGGGCAACTGTATATTCGTCCAGTTATAAACGCGCGTGCAAAAATAAAAACTCCGCACTATTGAGACGACTCTCAGTTCTTTTTGACACCACTTTCTTTATGGTGAAGGCTGGCGATTAATATTTTCTTCGCCTTATTTTTAGCGAGATAAAACGGAACAGTTTGATTTAAACTGCCCCGCCCGATCTTTAACGATTAATAATCCTGTAGGATCGCCTGCAACGGCGCGGCCAATAGCTCACCACGCCAACCACTGATTAACTCAGGCTGTGACTCGCTCTCTTTCAATTTCCAGTGCCAATTCAGCAACTGGTTAATCTGCCGCCGCGAAGCCAGCAGTTCGACGCTCAGGCCACTCTGCTCACTTACCAACGTAATGGCAGCCTTAATCTCCTTGAACACTTTCTTATAGCCAGGATGATCGACCAGGTTACTCAACGGTGCCGGCAAGGCTGATTCTTCGAGAGCGTTAGCCTCCTCCACCAGCGCCACCAGGGTTTTACCATGATAGCGGATCTCCGGGCCACTCAGCCCCAGCGCCTCCAGTTCACCCAGCGAACCCGGCATATAGCGCGCCACGGCCCATAGGTTCTCTTCACGCACGACAAAGTTCACCGCCAGATCGCGTTCACGCGCCTGACGTAAACGCCACTCGGCCAGTTTTTGCAGGCAAGCCAACTGACGCGGACGTAACTGCCAGGCATTGGTGATTTCGCGATAGGCCAATTCCGGCGCCAGCGCTTCACTGCGCCGTTGGCAGAGCAAACGGCACTCGTTATCGGCTGCAGCGGTCCAACCCGCCTCCTCGGTCTCCTGCACCAGTTGCTTGGCCATCGGCAACAGGTAGAACACATCAGCTGCGGCATAAACGCATTGGCGCTCGGTCAATGGCCGCGCCAGCCAGTCGGTACGCGATTCACTCTTATCGAGATCGACCTTCATGTACTCCGTCACCAGCTTGGCAAAACCACAGGACAGCGTATGGCCGCTGAAGGCCGCCAGGATTTGGGTATCGACCATCGGTGTCGGCAGCGTCTTGAAGGCGTTCAGAAACACCTCAAGATCTTCGCTACCAGCGTGCAGGAATTTCACGACGGCGGTATCGGCCAGCAGGTCGATAAAGGGTTGCCACTGCTTGATGGGGAGAGGATCGATCAGGGAAAGTTGTTCACCATCATATAACTGGATCAGGCCTAACTGCGGATAATAGGTACGCGTGCGGACGAACTCGGTATCCAGCGCCACCTGGGCGTAGTTTCTTGCCTGCTCGCAGACCTGCTGCAATCCGGCGTCGGTAGTGATCAACTGATAATTCAAAACATCATTCTCTTGGTCATTTTTAGGATTCAAACACAACAACGCCGGCTTATTCACCGGCGCTGTTGAAAAGGGGAGCAACGATTGGCCTAGGCGGCATCGTCAGCCTTGGGCTTTTTCTGTTCGTCACGCAGTTCCCGTCGTAAGATTTTGCCAACGTTCGACTTCGGCAACTCGTCACGGAACTCAACAATTTTTGGCACTTTATACCCTGTCAGGTGCCGACGGCAATGGGTTAGCAACTCTTCTTTGGTGAGTGTCTGATCTTTCTTCACCACACAAATCTTCACCGCTTCACCGGAAGCATCGCTGGGTACCCCAATGGCCGCACATTCCAGCACTTTAGGGTGCTGGCTAACGATCTCTTCGATCTCGTTCGGGTAGACGTTAAAACCAGAAACCAGGATCATATCTTTCTTACGGTCAACGATGCGGATAAAGCCCTCATCATCCACGGTAACCACATCCCCAGTCGCCAGCCAGCCATCGCGCAACACTTCGTCCGTCGCGTCAGGGCGTTGCCAATAGCCTAACATAACTTGCGGCCCTTTAACCCAAAGTTCACCGGGTTGACCGACCGGCACATCTTTGCCTTCATCATCCACCAGACGGATATCGGTAGATGGCACCGGCAGGCCAATGCTGCCGCTATAGTGTTTCAAATCATGCGGGTTGCCAGAGACTAGCGGAGAGCACTCCGTCAGCCCATAGCCTTCCAGCAAATGATGGCCGGTCAGCTTTTCCCACTTTTCCGCCACCGATTTCTGCACCGACATCCCTCCGCCAACGGAAAGCCGCAGCGTGGAGAAGTCCAGCTTCTGGAAATCTTCATTGTTCAATAACGCATTAAACAGGGTATTTACCCCGGTCATGGCGCTGAACGGGTATTTTGCCAGCTCCTTCACCAGCCCCGGAATATCACGTGGGTTGGTGATCAGCAGGCTACGGCCGCCCAACTCGATAAACAGTAGGCAGTTCACTGTCAACGCAAAGATGTGATACAGCGGCAAGGCGGTAACCACCAACTCCTGCCCTTCACGCAGTAACGGCACATAAGCCGCTTTGGCCTGTACCAGATTGGCCTGCATGTTGCGGTGGGTCAGCATCGCCCCTTTCGCCACGCCGGTAGTACCGCCGGTATACTGCAGGAAGGCCAGATCGGTATTGATAATATCTGGCTTCACGTATTGCAGGCGGCGGCCACGCTGCAACGCGCTGCGAAACGAGATGGCATCCGGCAGGTCGTATTTGGGCACCAGCCGCTTGATGTACTTCACCACAAAGTTGACCAACGTGCCTTTGGCTGCAGAAAGCTGGTCGCCCATGCGGGTCAGAATGACATGTTTAACCTGGGTTTTGAACACCACCTTTTCCAAGGTGTGGGCGAAATTGGAAACGATGACAATCGCGCTGGCACCGCTGTCGTTCAGTTGATGTTCCAACTCACGAGGGGTATACAGCGGGTTGACGTTAACCACCACCATCCCCGCCCGCAAAATACCGAACAGAGCGATCGGGTATTGCAACAGGTTGGGCATCATCAGCGCCACACGGTCGCCCTTCTTCAGCCCCAACTCGTTTTGCAGGTAGGCGGCAAATGCTCGGCTGCGCTCTTCCAGCTTGCGGAAGGTCATCACCTCGCCCATGTTGATAAAGGCGGGTTGATCCGCGTAACGGGCAACCGCATTCTCAAACATTTCGATCAGGGATGAGTATTGATCGGCATCGATTTCTGCCGGAACATCCGCCGGGTAACGTTTTAACCAGACCTTTTCCAAGCTATTACTCCTGAAATCATTACTAATTATCATCGTAGCCCCCAAAATTGCAGCCAAACTTTAACAATATTTTAACTCAGCGTACCAGTTTGGGTTTTAAACAATATTCAGGTTGCGATGTGCGTCACTAATTGCCGACGCAACCGCACAACAAAAAAAGTTAAGGCGGCCATTAAGCCGCCCTAAAGTATAAAAACTATCCTACTTGCCGAAGCCTCAGATCTGCGTCCTTACTCCGTAACGAAAGTTTGCACCTGCGCCGGACCTGGATTATACCAGCCATAACCCCCGCCCCAACCTGGGCCCCATGGGCCATTATGCCAGCCCCACGGCCCCATTGGCTGTGGCGGCATCACAATCTGCTGAGCGATGCGCCAACGCTTGAAACCGGTCGCATCCATGGTGACAAAGCGGTAAGGCGTCATGCCAATCTTACCATCCCGCAGGCCGGTAATCGGCCCAACCACGGTAACAAGTTGTCCTCTGAAGTCGACCGGATCGAGGAAGCCGTTAACCGAAGCCAGCAAACGGCCTTGCGAAGGCTCCCCCAATATCGGGCGAGCGCCAGAATCCAGCGGCACCGCCGCAATCTCCAGAATGGTACGCCCACGTTCATTAGCCACCGCAACCACGGTACCGCCGAAGCGAGCCTCCGCGCCGGTAAACTGTTTCGGTGCGTTTTGCACCACCGACAGTCGATCGACAGGCGTAGGGCTGGTGCCTTGGATGGCATCCGGAATGGTCACACAGCCAGAGAGCACCAACACGCTGCTTGCGATTGCCAGCGTTAACAGCTTTTTACTCACAGTACGGGTTAAGATCATCGCAATCTCCTGAATTAGCTGTAACTTCGACAACGTTCATCAGTGCAAGTTGCAGACGGAGCTGTTTTCTATCGGCGGCAACTTTAGATTAACTATAGGAAACTATTCGCGTCCCGGTAGCTTCTTCCAGGTGACTTCGTTACGCAAATAGGTCGGTTCGGCATTCTCCACGCTAACCGCCAGGCCTTGTTGCCAAGCCTGTAGCGCCAGAGGCAGCATATCTTCGGCCTGCGGCAACAGCATTTGCCCGTCGGTAACGTGCAGCGAGGAACCTGCAACCAAATCTGGGTAGGTTTGCCAACCGGTCCCCACATGGGCCCAATCGCCTTGCAAATGTTGCGCTCGCTCCAGAGCCTGCTGTGGAGACAGCACCGCTTCCCCTGCGCTTTCCAGCCACTGGCCATCAGGCTGGCGTTCAAACTGGCCCCAATAGACTTCGCCCATACGGGCATCGATCGCCGCCAACACTCGTTGCGCGCCAGTCATGCGCCAGGCACCTTGCGCCATGGTTTGCAACGTGGAAATCCCGAGCATCGGCAGTTCGGCGCCGAGCGCCAACCCTTGGGCAATACCAATGCCGATACGCACGCCGGTAAAGCTCCCAGGGCCACGACCAAAGGCCAAGGCATCGAGTTGTGAAAGGGATAATCCGGTTTCGGCCAGCACCTGCTGCACCAGCGGCAAAATGCGCTGGGTATGCTCGCGTGGGCACAGTTCAAACAGGGCGTGAACTTCGCCTTGATTCCAGATAGCGACAGAACATGCTTCCGTCGCCGTATCGATCGCTAAAATTCGCGTGGACATGCCAAACCTCAGGCGGGAAATATCAGTGGTTTCATACAGGGCGCGCATTGTAGCACACCCCAGAAGTCGCGCCTATTCACCCTTGAGGAAGGCAATAGCCTGTGCCAGATCGCGGGTACGTGGCGTTGGTGGCAGGCTGTTGAGAAACACTTCACCATAAGGACGCATCACCAGGCGGTTATCACAAATCACCAGCACGCCCCGATCGTCGGTATCGCGGATCAGACGGCCAACTCCCTGCTTGAGCGTAATCACAGCATCGGGCAGTTGCACATCATTGAACGGGTCACCGCCGCGTAAACGGCAATCTTCAATGCGCGCCTTCAGCAACGGATCGTCCGGCGAGGTAAACGGCAGCTTATCGATAATCACGCAAGAGAGCGCATCACCGCGCACGTCAACCCCTTCCCAGAAGCTGCTGGTTGCCACCAGTAACGCATTGCCCGCTTCGACAAATTGCGCCAACAGTTGACCCTTGCTGGTTTCCCCTTGCAACAGCACCGGCAGCGTCAAGGTGGCGCGGAACTCTTCGGCCAGCTCACGCATCATCTGATGCGAGGTGCAGAGGAAGAAACAGCGGCCCTGGTTAGCCTCAATCATTGGCCGCAGCATTCGGGCCAACTGACGTGCGCCACCGGGTTGATTCGGCGAGGGCAAGAAACGTGGCACACAGAGCAACGCCTGATTGGCATAGTCAAACGGGCTGGGTAGCAGTAGGGTTTTGGCCTTATTCAGCCCCAAACGATCGGTAAAATGGCCCATTTGCTCATTCACCGACAGCGTTGCCGAGGTGAAAATCCAACTGCCCGGCTTTTCGTCCAGCATCTCGCGGAAGCGGTCTGATACCGTCAATGGTGTGAGCGCCAACACAAAACTGCGCGAGTTACATTCATACCAATAGCTGAAGCCGGGTTCGTTGACCTCTTTGAGCCGCTTAAGGCGGGCGCGGAACTGCGTCGCACGCTCGAAGGCGGCATCCAGCAACGCCGAACGGCCAAGGGAAAGCTTGACCACGTCGTAACACAGTTCCAACGCATCATCGAGCAGCAGCAAGGCACGCTGGACGTTAGGTTGAGTGAGCACCTCACGAAGGTTACCGCGAAAACCCGGTTCTCCCAGCGCCAAACGGAAATCCTGCGTGCTCTGGCTGAGGCGATCGGCGCTCTTTTGCAACTGTGCGCTATCGCGCACCTCGGTACGGTAGGCAATAGTGATATCTTTGGCCAGATCCATCAGTTGGCGGCTGGTGAGCTGCTTGCCGAAATATTGGCTGGCGATATCCGGGATCTGATGCGCTTCGTCGAAGATCATCACGTCCGCTTCCGGGATCAGTTCGGCAAAGCCGCCCTCCTTGACCACCATATCCGCCAGAAACAGATGATGGTTAACCACCACCACGTCGGCATCCATTGCCCGGCGCCGTGCCTTGACGACGAAGCACTCTTTATACAGCGGGCAATCACTGCCCAGACAGTTATCGTTGGTGCTGGTCACCAGCGGCCAGACAAAGCTGTCTTCCGCCACATCGCTACAGGAGCTGATATCCCCTTCTTCCGTCAGGGTTGACCAGCTGCGCAGCCGCACCAAATCGATCAGCGTCTGGCCAGCCAAATCGCCACCGGCCATGGATTGCTGCTCCAGGCGTTCCAGGCACAGATAGTTGGAACGCCCTTTCAGCAGCGCGAGCTTGCCTTTATATTTTAATGCCTTGGCCACGGTGGGCAGATCGCGAGCGTAAAGCTGATCCTGCAAGGCCTTGGAGCCGGTGGAAATAATCACCTTGCGCTTTGAACGCAGCGCCGGTGCCAGATAGGCGTAGGTTTTACCGGTGCCGGTTCCTGCCTCGACGACCAGTTCCTGTTTGAAATTGATGGCTTCCGTTACCGCCTCTGCCATCAATCTTTGCGGTTCACGGGGTTTGAACCCTTTAATTGCCTGCGCCAATGCGCCTTCTGGTGCGAAATCGTCTGCCACGCTATCTCTCTGCCGGTATCATTCAGCGATGATTATGCCAAGCCTGCCACGCCGCTACCACCGACTTTATCCACACACACATCCATTGCTGGCTGTGATACGCTTATGACGTTGATGATAAGGAGATAATTGCATGAATATCGAACGAATTGATCCGGCACAGCGCTGGTCAGAAGCGGTGATCCACAATGACACCGTTTATTACACCAGCGTCCCGGAAAATCTGGACGATGACGCTACGGCGCAAACCGCCAACGCCTTGGCCGCTATCGATGTGCTGTTGGAGCGAGTGGGTTCGGACAAGAGCCGGATTTTAGACGCCACTATTTTCCTGGCCAACGGCGATGATTTTGCCGCCATGAATGCCGCCTGGGATGCCTGGGTAGTTGCAGGCAGCGCGCCGGTACGTTGTACCGTAGAAGCGCGTCTAATGAATCCTAAATACAAAGTTGAAATCAAGATCATCGCGGCGCTGTAAAACAAAAAACCGCAGGTCATACCCTTAATCCAAGAGTAGCTACCTGCGGTTTTTATTTGGCCGTTAAGCCAGTTTGATGATGACCATACCCGTCAATAACAGGGCCAGCCCCATCCAGCCTTTGGCATTGAGCCGTTGACCGAACAGGATCCAACCGGCAGCGATGGTGGCGGCAATACCGAAACCGCCCCACAGCGCATAAGCGACCGAAAGATCGATCCCCTTCACCGCCTGCGCCAGCGCGCTGAACGCCCCTAATACCGATACCAGGGACAGCAGCCCCAGCCAAACCCTGCTAAAACCATTAGACATCTTCAGAAAGATGTTGGCCACGATCTCCAGTACGATGGCCAAGGCCAGAAACCCAATGTGGTACAACTCAAGCTGTTGCATGGTTGTTACCTCGCGGGCTGACCTGTTTTCGTGGCTTGCGGGTGCCGGATTTCACCAGCAGGATCCCGGCAATCAACGCCACCAGACCCAGCACTTTCAGCGCCGAGATTGGCTCATCAAACAGCATCACGCTAAACAGGGTAATAAACAGGATGCCGATCCCTTCCCATAAGGCGTAAGCAACGCCCAAGGCCACGCGTTTTACCGCTAATGACAGCATGATGTAAGACAGGGTGATCATCACATACATGACGATATGTCCGGTCATACCGCCGCTGACGCTAGCGTATTTCATGGACAGAGTGCCGATTATTTCGGCGGTAATGGCAAAGCCTAAAAAGATCCAATAAATCATAATTTTTCTCCCAAACGGCGAATCACGCACGCTAAGGCGTATTTATCCCAATCTATCTCATCAAACAGGCGCACGGCGGCGCTTGAGATATAGAAATCTCTGGGGATAAACCTACCCAAACGTATTAAAGAAGTTTGCCCGGCAACGCCAAAAGACGGGAAGTGAACCCAGTCATCAGCACCGGTAAAGGGAGAAAGACGCTATAGCTCGCTGCACCAGTGATGCTCACTGGCAAGAATGGCAGAAAGGAAAAGTTGGCAACAAGATGTTCTGAGAGGCGTTCCATTAAGTTTCATCATAATTATTCTCTATCTTCAGCCGCACACCGTGCGATTTGCCCAATATCCTCATGAATGTAAAATTTTTAACTGCATTAGTTTTACCATAGCGAAAATCAGAAAGCAAACCGCCGTTTTCACATTTAGCGAAAAAAAATGAGTTATAAATAAGAGCCTTAATGTTTTTAAAAATTAAAAAAAGGCTCGGATTTATTCCTGAGCCTTGTGAGAATTTCGCTAGCCGGTAAGTGCGGCAAATTCAGGCGCCACGCGCCTTAGCGCAGGATCTGTTTGATGCCTTCCAGCAGCAACGCGACCTCTTCGGCACGGGTCTCTCCACTGTGTGGATCGATGATGGAACTGTAAACGTGTGGCATCACCTTTGCGACTCCTGCGTCAAGGCAGGTTTCCAGTATTGGCAGGAAGTTTCGCGTATCGATCCCGCCGGTGGGTTCGATCATGGTCATGCCATTGCGCACGCAACTTTCCGCCAATGCGCGCAGTTCTGCCAGCGACGATAACCCCCCCATCGGGAAGAATTTGGCCGCATGACCACCCAGATCGAGGATCATACGCACCGCGCTGTCACAGCTCACCACGGCAGGCTCGCCCTGGCTGCTGTGAACTCCGGTGGAAATGATCACCTTCCCTGGCGTGCCGGTTGGCGAGATCAAGGCATTGATGCAGGTATTGCTGATGCCACGGGCCGCCAATGCACCCGCGGCAAAACCACAGCCTGTGAAGGTTTGGTTGACGTGTGCAGGCGCGGTGGCCGCCGCAATCATTGCCGCCTTATAAAACTGTGCCGCCGACCCTGCCCCCAAGCCAACGGAAATAGCCGGGATGTGCTCCATCCAGCGCTTCACCTCGGCCACACCCTGTTCGACGTTGGTGAACTGCGCCGAGATCACGCCAATAGCGGCATGTCCTTCAGCGGCATGGTGTACCTGTAATGCGTTAGGGATATCTTTGGCCAGCACGTTGATAGCCACTCGCCCCTGGTAAAAATCAAGCTGTTGCATGTTGCCCCCTGGCCTGTTGCACAATTTCCGTCAACCTCTCCACAATCAACGCAAAGTCGTCGTCGCGCAGCGCCCGTGGATCGAAGCTGAAGACGCCCTGATTCAGCCAGTAATGGCGGGTGTAAATCGCCACCTCGCCAGTGCGCAGTTGCTCTTCCACCTGATAGGCGGTTAATCCTAGCCTGGAAGCGTCTACGCTTACCCGCACTCGATAAATCGCTCGCCCGGCTTCATCCTGTTCGATCTCCGCCTGTAGGCCCGGCAGCGCGGAAATCTGCTGTGCCAATTCGCGCAATGCCGGTAATTGGCGGCTCCAGTCCGGTTGATGTTGCTGATAATGATCCAGCGCCATCACCAGCCCCACCATGTTCTCCTTGCCGATCTTCATCGCACGCGCAATGCCGTTATGCTGGGCCTTGCAACAGGCGACCCATTGCCGATCGCCAGTGACAAAACCGGAGGTCGGTGCGTCCAGCGCTTTGGCCCCGCTATACACCACCATGTTGGCCCCGGCTGCAACATAGGCCCGCAAATCTTCCTCTGCGGCCGCATCCACAATCAGCGGCAGCCCGGCATCACGGGCCACGGAGACAAAATCGCTCAGCGCAACCATGCCCTTTTGCACACAGTGATGCGACTTGACGTAAAACAGCGCCGCCGTCTGCGCCGTGATGGCCTTTGCCAGTTGCCAGCGGGCCGCCAGATTGCTTTGCCCCACCTCAACCACCTTACCGCCGCCCAGCCGGATAGCGGTGGTGATCGGCGCACCGTAGTCAATATTGTGGCCACGTAGCATGACGATTTCATTCGCCAAACCTTCACTACATGGCATCAGTGCCACCCGCTCCGGCTCCCCCCGGGTAATGGCTGCCGCGACCGCAATAGCCACCCCGGCGGAGGCGCAGGAGGTCACATAGCTGTCTTGCGCACCGGTATGCTGAGAGATGAGTTCGCCAACGCGATCCACCAGCGCATCAATTTCCACAAAGGCCGACGCCGCCTCGGCCGTGGCCGCCATCACTTCTTTCGGCACCGAAGAAACACCAAGGAGGGTCATCTTGCCGCTGGCGTTGATCACCCGTTTCAGCCCGAGCCGTTGATAAATATTCATCGCTGCTCCATTACAAAATGCCTAACAGGGAACACACCACGCTCAGTACCACTACCGAAAGCAGAATGGTGGTATAGCGCGGCCCTTTTTTGACCAGATAGAAGTAGATCGAGAACACCGCAGCCAGCGGCAACAGGCCGGGGGCGATGGAGTCCAGGATCTGTTGCACTACCACCTCGGAACCTTCCAACGCGCTGATTTTCAGCGGCGAGGTGATCTTGACGTAGCTGGCAGACAGCGCTCCCATCATGATCAGCCCGAGCACGTTGGCCCCGTAGATCAGCTCTTTTATCTTGCCCCCTTGCAGCAGCCCGATGATCGATTCCCGCCCTAGCGTGTAGCCTTTGTGGGCCAAGCCGTAGCTGATCGCCATGGTGATCACGGTATACAACACCACCGGCATGATGCCGCCCATGGCGCTGCCGTTGGCCGCGAAGGGTATGAAAATGGCGATCAACAGCGGCATGATCGCCGCCCAGACCACCGAGTCACCAATTCCGGCCAGCGGCCCCATCAGGCCGGTTTTAATCCCGGTGATGGACGAATCGGAAATCGGCTCGCCACGGGTCTTCTGTTCTTCCATGGCGATGGCAACGCCCTGGATCACCGCACCAAAGGTCTGTTCACTGTTGAAGAAGTTCAGGTGGCGTTTCAGCGCCTCAACCTGCTCTTCTTTCTGCGGATAGAGCTTTTTAATAATCGGCGTCATTGAGGCGCAGAAAATCAGGCTCTGTAAACGTTCATAAGAGTTGGAGACTTCGGCTCCCAGCCAGTAAATAAACCAGGCTTTGGTGATGTCCCGCTTGGTCAGCACGTTGGTTTGGCGTGCTCTTTCCACCAGCTCGTGTTGCATGATGTCGCTGCTCATGATCAGGCTCCCTCACCTTTGGCCATGTTTTTAACCAGGAATGCCGCGCAGGTACCGAAGATGGCCATCGCCATGATGTCGACCTTGAGATACAACACCGCGAAGAACCCGGCAATGAAGTAAGGCAGCAGGCTTTTCTTGCCGATAACCATGATGGTGATCGCAAAGCCCAGCGCAGGCAGGATGCCGCCCATGATTTCGAACGAGTGGGTCAGCCAATGTGGCATCAACGCCAGGAACTTCTCGACCACGCCCTGGCCGAAATAGTTGGCGGCAAACACCACCGGGAAGCGGATCACCAGCCCAAGCAGTGCCGGATACAGGAAGGCACAGCGCATGATCCCGCTGATATTGGCCTCTTCCGCGTGCTTATCGGCCATATGTACCCAAACGGCGTTCACGGTACGGCGTAACTGGTCAACGAACACGCCAATCACCCCAAACGGGATTGCCAACGCGATCGCCAGGTTAGGATCCATCCCCGCTTTCACGGCGATCGGCAGCGCGATACAGGCCGCCAGCGCCGGATCTGAAGGGACGTTCCCACCCGGTGTAGAGGTGACACCCAGATACACCAACTGCATCCCGGCGCCGATAATCATCGCCGTTTTCATATCCCCCAGCAGGAAGCCGACGAATACCGCGATGGCGATGGGTTGCACCAACATCCCCGAGAGGGTGTAGCCCAAGCGCAGGCGGGCAAACCAGTAATACAGCCCCATACAAATGGCAACGGTCAAGTTATCCATGGTATTGCTCCTAATCGATCAGATGCCGAATATCAGAACTTCTTCAAAATATCTGCCAGTGCCTGCGGCTTGTCTTCCGGGATGGTCTGGAAGAACACCGTCACACCGCGTTGCTGTAAGTCACGCAGGATCGCCACATCAGCCTCATCCAGCGTAATGTTCTGGAATACCGCTTTACGGTTCGGCCCACCACCCAGGCCACCCACCTGGATATTTTTGACGTCAAACCCGTCGACCACCGCCTGTTGCACCGTAACCAGGTTCGGGAACAAGACCAATACGTTGCCCTCCCCCAGTTGATTCTCCCGCCAAGCCGCCGCAAAACTCTGGTTGCCATAGCAATCCACTTTCACATTCGGCGGAGCGGCCATCAGATAGATGCTTTTCATAAACGGATCGGCTTCCAGCTCATCACTCACTACCGCGATACGGTTGGCCTGCGACTGCCCAACCCACTTGGTAACGACCTGACCGTGGATCAAACGGCTGTCAATGCGGCATAAAACGATGTTGGCCATAATGATTATTCCCCTGATGTTATTGATTTAATTTGTTTAACTACGTCGAGGCAGCTGTTGCGCCCCAGTTCAACCAACTCGTCGAGATGGTTGAGAAAATTGCCCTGCTCACGTAAATCGATGGCAGCCAGCAGCAAGGTGGCATTCAGGCCGGAAATCACACCGATGGCGTAGTCACGGCTCAAGCGAGCCGCCACGTTGGAGGTAGTGCCGCCGATAAAGTCGGTGAGGATCAATGAACCCTCCGGCATGGTTTTCACCTGTTGTTCAACGCGTTCATGGAACTCCGCCAGCGTGTCGACCGGCATCAGCGCGATATCGAATATCCCGCTGGTTTCGCCAATCACCATCCGGACGCTTTCACGCAGTTGTTGGCCCCAGCCGCCGTGGGTCAGTAGTAAAATCTGTGGTAATGCAGCCAAAATGGCCTCCTGGCAATCTATTGAAAGTCATTGAAAATTTCCGTTCCCTAGAGATATAGCAATGCCTGTGCCAATTTTGTGGCACACCGGAGGGGGGGCAGTGGTGAGCGGTCCGTGAAGGCCCGCTATGGCGGGGTTTAGCGGTAGAGAAGCTCGTAGATATAAAAATATTCCGCATCGGACAGGCGGATAGAATAGGCACGTTCAATCGGCGAAAACGCGTCTTTGATGACAGAAAACGCCTGTTGGTCGATATCCTGCTGGGCATCCAGGGCAATCTGTAACGGTTTGTGGCTTAAAACGATACGCTCCACCATGCAACAGCAGTGGATCAGGAAGCGAAGTGTCACTTGCCTTGAGGGCTGTAAATCCAGCGTGCGACAAATCTGATGCAACACCGCTTCGATCTCTTGCAGGATACGTTGAGGATTGAGCACGGAAATATGGTTGATGATGCTCTCCAGCGTCAGCGCGCTGATAAAACGCATTGAACAGCGCTCGACCTGCAACTGGCGTTCGGCGCTGCCAAGGTCCGGGTTCAACAGGCTGAGCACCAGTTCCGGCCCCTGTTCGGAGAACAGCTCTTCCAACGCGATAAACGGGATATCCGGCAAGCCGGGCTGGAAGGTCCCCACGATACCCACCAGACGTTCGTTACCGCCTATCGCCTGACGCAATCGCTCCAGGCTGCGCACTTCGTTGTAATCCACCAATACCATGCGGGTGTCTTCCGCCATCAGCTCACCGAAGCTTTCCTCCAGCACTTTCTTGATCTTCACCGCCGTGCCCATCCCGGTAATACAGGAGATTGCCAACACCTTGCCGATCTCATCTTCACGCTGGTCGTAAAGCTGATGGGCAATCCCTTTGCTGGCCATCAGTTCCATCAAGGGGGTGAAATCACTGGTTTCATAGGTCAGATCCAGCCCAATCTCCAGCAACGCCCCCATGGTGATGTTCTGGATCAGCAGCACATCGATGTGGAACAGTTTGCTGACGGTGCTGGCAAAGTGCACCAACGAGCCGATATCCACAATCAGGATCAGGCGCTGATAGCGCTTTTCCCGTAGTGTGGCGATCAGTAATTCCAATGTGTCATGCACCGACTGCTCGAACGGCATATCGATGGCGGTAAACAACTCACATTCCAGTACCCGATTGACATAGTGCGCCATGCTGCTGGCCGTGGTGGTGCCGTGGCCGATCAACATGGCACCGCAGTCAGGGCTAACCTCCTTGCGCTGGCGGAAACTGCGGCACTCCTTCAAAAACAGACACAGGTAGACGATTTCCGTCGATGGGCATTGGATATGGAAGATTTCATTGATTTTGCGGCATAGCTGGTTGGCGTTATCGTACTCATCCTTGCAGTAATCCAGGATCAGGCTAGAGGAGTACAGGTTGGGGATCAGGCCTTTCTGCACATAGGAAAGCAGCGCCAGCAGGTGTTTACGCAGATGACCGGCCATATTCTGTGGCAGTGGGAAACCCAACACCTGTTCAATGCAGCCAATCAACAACGTAATGCGTTGCTCGACCTGACCGCCATAATAGCGCTCCTCACTTTCCCCACCGTTGCGGCTGTACAGCCCATATTCAAAAATGGTGCGTAGCTTGTTCTTCAGGATCGACAGGGTTTCCTGCGGCGGCACGTTGCTATTGCGCAGGTTGACGTATTCGCGCGTCAGATAGGTGTAAAACAGATCGCTGTCCTGCTCGCTGCTCAAGGCGCTCAGATGCTGCTTAAGCTGCTCAAGAGGCTGTGAACTGATATCCAGATACTCCTGCTGACCAAATAGCGCATCAACCAGCAGGCGACTGCTTGCGCTAGCAGAGTGCGGGACATCCATCAGCCGCTTATCCAGCAACAGCCTCGGGCTACTGTGCCCCATACCGCTGGCCCAGGCCTGGGCACAGAGAAACTGGATATCGCTTTTAAGTTGGCCGATATTGCCGCTCAGCGGCTTCTCCAGCAGATAGAGCAGCAACCCCTTATCCAAACGGATAATGCGGCCAATCTTGCGGCTCTCGAGCTGTAAGAAACCGGTAATGATTTCTACCTGTTCCTCCAATGAGCGCTCCCGCAACGCCGGTATGGCAATCGATACCTGAATACGCCGCAGGAAAGTGCGTAGCAGTGTTGAGTCTGGGCTTTCGGTGGTAGCGCAGATCAGCCGTACGCTGATGGGTCGGGCTTTCTCGCTTGAACCCAGTGGCCGATATTCACCTTTATCCAGGATCGAAAACAGTTTCTCCTGCCCTTCGTAGGGCAAGCGGTGGACTTCATCGAGTAACAGAAAGCCACCGTCCGCCTGTTCGATCAGGCCACGTTTGCTTTCAATCGCGCCGGTAAACGCGCCCTGTTTGTGACCAAACAGATGGGATGAAAGCAGCTCCGGGTTATGGGCGTACTCGGCACAGTTGAAATACACCAACGGGATTTGGCGCTGGGGCTGTTGCACCATGGCGAATTGGTGCATCACCTCGGCAAAGAAGGTTTTCCCCACCCCGGAAGGCCCAGTAAGCAACACATGCAATCCACCGGGATAAAGCACCGCCGCCTTACCCTTCTCTACCGACAACCGCAGGCTGCGGTCATAGCCAATCACCGTATGAAAAGGATCATCACTGGCTGGCTGCGGCAAGGCTTTGGCGGGTAATAGCGCCAGTAAATCTTTGGCTTCCAGCCTGTCATCTGGCAAAGATTGCTCAATCAACTGCTCACAGACTGCCCGGTGCAAAAACAGCACCGGACGGGATTTAATCTTGATGACCAATCGCTCAGCGTGTAGCTCGTTGAGATCTTTACTGACAGAGTTACGTGCCAATCCCAGGTTAAAAGCGATGGTTTCCGCGGCAAAACCGCCAGCGCTTTGTTCAAGCGTTTCCCGGTTAAGCGTAAGGGTAAGACGTTCCAGCTCCTGGCGAACCGCATCTTTACGTTTCATTTTAACCTGTTGTTATTATTAGTTATAAAGAAGAAATAGACGGCAATTGGCAAGCTGACGAGCCATCTCGCCACAGGTCATCCTAATACAGGGTTGTGGAAGACGGCCACCGCGAAATGGTGGTGTTGTGGCATTTACAGGCAATAAAGTTCAGATTTTTGTCCGAGCCTTCGGACAACTTCAGCAGCCTTAAAATGCGAAAAATTCAGGTCACACGCGCTTCCCTTGAGGGAACGTTATCACCATTACTCCTTTCATCAAGACCCCAATCGCTAGTAATTATAGATACCAGTTATAGTTATAAGTATTACCCCTCCCTTCAGCAATATATATCCCAGTATTGATTTTATGAGGAAGCCCAGGTTGCTGGATATTCCGTTTTCCAAACGGACCTTGGAAACAATAATGAGAATACCCTATTGACTTTTCAGATTAAGCGCTGTAACTTTTATATGCAAATGAGCATGATTATCATTACCATACTCATTATCGAAAGATCTTCGTATTACTATTGCAGAAACAGAAAACGCTTAAATACGTGATTGCAGTTATGACATCGAAAATTTATGGCTTTTCAATGGCATTTTCTTTTGTATGTCACCTCTCACAAGAAAGGAGTCTACATGTGAACATTAACCAGGGATTGAACTGTCGTTTCCCCATGGTTCTGATGGCGATAAATCATATCTTTGATTGACGGCACGTAAGCACAATAACAAAGTGAACTTCGTCAATTTCATTAGCTGCCGAGTTGCAACAGTAACAGGTTACTAAGCGAAGTCCTCAGATGCTGGAAAAATGATAATAAGGAAATTAAAATGATCAGCCTCTCTGCACTTAATGAGTGTCTAGTTCCCTTTACGGCAAAAAAGATAGATACCCAACTCCTTTGGAGCAATGTTTTAGACGATGATGAATTGGCAGAACTGAAAACGGCAGCCAGTTATCTTATCAAAGATAATAAACAGCATTCTCTTTTCGATCCCTGCACCCCGCTTTTAGCAGATGAAAAATTATTTTATGCCGAACGCTATGGCGGAGGAGCTATCTCACGCAACGGCGGCGGTGCTCGCTGCGGTTTCGATGGCCGCTGGCAGGTTAAAGGCATCGGTGCCAATGCATTGGTCGGTAGAGGGTCCAAACAGGTCAATGGTGAACTAACGTTGACGGGGGCAGTGCTAGAAGCGCTATGGGGAAACTTAATGGCCAAGTTGCTTCCATATGGTGCTGTACCCAATAAAGCGATATTACTGGCTGACAATATCAGTGTTAAAAATGCGCCATCGGTGTCGTCAACGGTGCATGAGCGTCGGGCTTTATTGGTGCGCGAACCCGTGATTCGCCCCGCCCATTTTTGCCGCGCTCCGTACTACCAACCCCATGCAGCAATGCTCTCGCAGCCAGCGGATGCTATCCGAGTGGAGAAATTGATCACGGTCGTTCCCTCTCTATTACCGCGCCCTTTGACGCTAGATGAAGAACAATGGCTTACGTTGCCGCAAGAAGAACGGGCCTTATATGGCCTTTGTGAACTGGCCCAACGTCTTGCTACCCAGATCGCCTATTGTCGCAGTCGTCATCTGGTGATGATGACATCGCCATCCAATTGCGATATGCAAGGTCGACTGCTCGATTTTCATGGCATGCGCAGTGTGTTTCCCGGTGAACGACAAGAGGCTGGCCGCAGCTATATTCAGCACAAAAAGCTGAACGAGGATGCGCCGTTACTGCTGCAAGGCGTACTGGATCTTGGCTTTTATCTGGCCAAGTATCGGTTCGGCCCAGAATTTCTTGCTGCAACACAACAGGGTATTAATGCTTCTTTCAACTTCACCTATGGGCAGACTTGTTTGCTAGAGAATCTCGCAATAGCGGGTTTTGATAAAACGTTTTTACAAACTTTGATACTTACCGATGACTTGATAGCGTTCGGTGTGCGCCTGCAAAACATATTTGACTTGTCCGCTGGCATCTTCACCCAGCGGCAAGGTCTGGGCCAGGGAAATACGCATCCGGCTATCACCCTGCTACACCAGTTGGTCGACGCTTCCGCAAACGGCGTTTCTACACAAAACTCTGCGACAGCGGAGGAGCGATTCTCGCAAACTTTCCATCTACTATGTGAGAAATATCTCCACGAATCGCGGTCAAAGGGCAAAAGCAGAACTGAACTGCATAAAGAGATGAAAGATACCGTCAGCAGGAGGCTGGGTTCTCGTGCCTTTATGAACCGTGAAACCATCTATCAGGAAATAGCAGGTTGGCACGGTGAAATAGATAAGATCACCGAACAATTGCAGACATACCAAATGCGCTTCGAGCGCCAGGCGATAAATGTGTTGCAATAATAAGTCTAAGGAGAGATTTAGTGAGCTTTGTCAAAGAAAACTGCCACGGTAGAAGTGAATTCAACCAATATGAAAACTTGGGTTTTGCCCTTAGTTGCATGCTAATGAATAGCAATTACAGTTTGTATCATGTCAAAACACTGCAACTATGGACTCAACAAGCCATCAATCAGAACCAGTTCAAGATCCTGTTCGATCATCTGGACAACCCTTTAGGATATATTACCTGGGCCTATTTTAGAGAAGACACATTGGCACGTTTCATCAGCGAACCCTCATTCATCCCCCATAGCTCCGAATGGAACGAAGGAGGTGCGCTATGCATTTTGGACTTTTGTTGCCAACCTGGTAGTGCCCGACTGTGCATGGACTATCTTGCAGGCATAGCACCGATAATAGATAACGACACCGTTTTTTGGCGTGCAAAAAGATCCGGAAAGCTGATGGTTGTGAAAAAAATAACAACGACAAAGTCGGGGGATGAGACATGATCAAAAATAAATTACTGGATCCGCAGGTTGGGTTTTATTACGGCAACAAGATCAGCAACGACAAGTCTATTTATAACATCGCTGAATATGTTGAAATAAGTCACCCGCTAGATATCGCGCGAATGAAGGACGCCATTGATTGGGTGTTCAGCCAAACGCCAACGCTTTATACAATGTTTGCAGAAGATAATGGGGTTCCTTATCAATGCACCACAGTGTGTAAAGCTGCGGTGGAGTTAGTGGACCTATCGCATCATGGCGATAGCATGGCCGTTGCTCTTGCGCTAATGGAGGAAGATGCCGGGCAGTCATTTTTGTTGAATACACCACCACTATTCAGACAAAAAATCCTGTCGCTGGGTGAAAACCATTTTCTATGGTACTTCTGCAGTCATCATCTGCTGCTTGATGGCTATAGCGCCTATCTGCTGATTCATCAAGTCGCTGAAACCTACAGAAATTTGCCCTTGCAGCCACAGAGGTTATCCGAAACTCCAACACTCAATGAACTGCTCAAAGCAGAGTCCGAATACAAATTTTCAGCGGGCTATCAGGCGGACAAACAATTTTGGCATAAGACCTGTTCCCAGCTACCAGTCCCAACGACACTAGCACGTACCAACATGCCGTCGGGGCGGGTTATCCGTCACACAGAGTCTTTTCTGTGCTCGGCTAGTCTCTTCTCACTGCAAACCAACCAGCCTTCCTGGATGGCGAAGATCCTGGCTGCTGTGATGGTCCATCTGTATTTTTGCACTGGCGAAAGCGCACCGGTGATCGGCATCCCCATGATGGCGCGCAAGGGGCATCTTGCACGCCAAGCATTAACCTGCCAAACCAACGTACTCCCGCTGGCCATAGACATTAAAGAAACCGCTACCGGGCTACAGTTGGCGCATGAAGTAGAGCGCAAACTTAAACAGATCAAAAAACATCAGGCATTTCGCTATGAAGAGATAAAAAGCATGCGGGGCAACGCCAGCCACTCGCCGTTGTTCAATATAGTGGTCAATATCATTCCCTTCGAGGCATCGGCTTCGTTTTCTCCCACGCAGCGCAGCGTAGTACGCAACATACGCTCGGGAGGCGCTCAGGATCTGGTATTCAATTTACGTCCCGATATCAATAGCCAGACACTTCGCTTGGAAATCGACGCCGACTCGGGTCTTTATGATCGAGCTAGCCTGGCACGACACAGCCTGGCGGTACAAAAGCTGTGCTCATTGCTGCACAGCGAACAAGAAAACGCCTCTGTTCGACAACTAAGGCAGCATTTCCCACTTTCTTTGTACGGTAAAGAACACGATAGCGATGTCGTTGATGTCATGCAACGCATTGAACGCACGGCTACTCATGCACCACAGAACCTCGCTATTTGTACGCCGGAACATCCTTCAAAGTCTCTTAGGGAACTGTCTTACGCGCTTTTGCAGCAGCAAGTGAGCATCTGGTCCAATTTGCTGGCCCCTGTCCGCGCAACAAATACGGCTCTGTTGATCGACCTGCCCAAAGGGCCAGAGGCAGTGATCTTTATGCTGGCCTCACTGCAATTGAATATGCCGTTCGTTAATCTGAACTCGAACGCCGATGACGCAGAATATCGTCGTTTGCTAGAGCAATTTGACGATGCCATTTTGATAACCGAGCGCACGTTGAATCGCCATTCACTGCTCCGCGCCTCGTGCCACTGGCAAAGTTTGGCGCTGGCTGTACCAAAGGATTTCACGCATTGCGCCTTTTTCCATCGTCGGATGCCTGCCAACAATACCGAGTTTCCCGCCGGGATCGGCTATATAATGTTTACATCCGGCACCACCGGGGTACCCAAAGGTGTTATCTGCGGCAGATGGGCGCTTAACGTTTTCACCGCCGCTGCAATCGAACGCTACAACATTGAAGCGCACGATCGCGTCTTGCAATTTGCTCCTCTGCATTTTGACGCCAGCATAGAAGAAATTTTTATGACGTTAGCAGTTGGCGCCAGTCTGTATATAGCTCCCGACGCCTCGGCGCACAGTTTTCCTGACTTGTTAGAATTCTGCGCAACGCATCGCCTTAGCCTGTTGGATCTCCCCACCGCCTATTTTAACGAGTTACTGTTTGCACTCGGAGGAGAACTGCAATTGCCGGCATCGGTCAAAACAGTGATCGTCGGAGGGGAAAGCCTTTCGGCACGCGCCAAGGAGCTCTGGTTCTTACAGCCTCCCTGCGGTAGGCGGTTAATCAATACCTATGGCCCGACCGAGGCAACAGTGGTGGCTACAGCCGCAGAGGTCAAAAACGATGATGCCGCCATTACAATCGGCTCCCCGCTCAGCGGCGTATTCGTAGCGATCGTCGGCGAGAATCTCGCAACGGTTCCACTGGGGTGCAGCGGCGAACTGTTAATCGCCGGGGCTACTGTCTGCTTGGGGTACCTAAATCAGCCAGCACTGAGCGCGGAAAAATTCGTGACGATTGAGATGGGCGATCGACAAATACTCGCCTATCGCACCGGTGATATCGCCTGCTTGGATCAGGACCGGCAGTTATTATTCCTTGGGCGCAAAGTTCACGAAACAAAAATCGCAGGCAAGCGAGTCAACATGCGCGAAATAGAAGCTTGCATCGGCAGACTCCCAGGCGTTGTCGAAGTCGCCGTGTTGGCAAAAAGTGGGGACACTGGCGCGGTGCTTTACGCGCATTATCACAGCCCGCAACCGCTGGATGAGCTTGGCCGACGCACGCTGTTCGGGATGCTGCCCAACTCGCACATTCCCAAAAGCTTCATACACCATCAAACGCCACTGGTAAAACTACCTAACGGCAAGATCGATTATCGCACGCTTGAACGGCACTCCGTGGAATCAACGCTGAAAGATGAGTTGCACTCAACGACGTTCAACGCATTAGTCCAGGAAATTTGGCTGAGGACGTTGGGCAGTGAAGATGGCGATTTTTTCACTCTCGGCGGTGAGTCCTTGCAAGCGATAAAAATCATTAATGCACTTAACGCTTACTGTCAGTTCGATTTGAACCTGCGGGATATCTTTGAACACCCGAGCCTCGCAGAATTTTGCCAACATATTACACAGCTGGCACTCTCACGTTATGGGCTAAGTCAACACCATCTGGATATTCGCTGCGCCATCAGCCGCTGTCTATCCGTCAATGCGAACTCGTCGACAAGCCCCGTGCTGTTTTTCCAACAGCCCGAAGGCCTAGACGAACGCCGTTTGCTGGAGACCCTCCCCTCCGAACATAACGCGCGCATTCTCACGTCGCAGGAAGATGCTCATTGCTACACAGGTCAACTGCTGGCCGCCGCAGTATTTAACGTGCCGGAAGCACCTTTGCAATATGCAAGCTGGCTCAACACCCTACCTCTATTGTTGCACGCACTGGCGGGGAAAGTGCAAAAAATGATCTTTCTGTGTAACGCTTCAAACAGTACCAAGATCACGCAAGATCTATTGAACGGATACCGGCACGAAAAGCTGCTGTTGCTGCGCAAAGCCGATCACAGTCTTAGGTTCATCGATGATGGCTTAATCGAACTGATCGCCCTTTCAGCACAGTTGGGATACTTTCCCCATATTCGATTTGATACCACCAATGAGAGGCTGCGAGGTTGCGTACTTAAGAGTCTCGGCATCGACGATAGAGAGAGTACCGATCACCAAACCGCTTTCGCTGCGGTACAACAAAGGAACCCTGGGGTACAACTTTGCGACTTGTCTTACTGGCTCAATTTAATTGCCGCGAACAGCAAGCAGCAGCCATGTCATGGACGCAGTGACAAGCAAGACGTACCCCCCTTAGGGAAGGAGTGAGTTTATGAGCGTAGCAGGCCTGATACATCTGATGGAAATGGCAAAAAAAGGTGCCAACTTCGGCAAGCTATCGCCACAGCATCTGGAAATCAGCAATATCACCGATACCGAAATCAATGCCGCGCAACCAGACATAGCAGCATTTCTTTCTACATGCACAGCGGCTAAATCCGCGCAGGATGAAGGGAAAAAACCGAAATATCTCGTCAACCGTTATGCGGGACAATACCTCTGGCTATACGAAAACTTCACGAAAAATAGCCCCATGTATAATATCCCGATAGCCAAGGAGATCATCGGAACCTTTGAGCCCGCACGCTTGATTTCCGCGTTGAAAAAAATGCTTAAACGTCATGCTGCGCTATGCGGTCGCTATCAGCTTGACGGTGAAAACATCGCCGTCGATATCGTTTCCCCCGATACGACCATTTTTGAACGTTGCCTGGAAGATATCAACACGCTTGATGAAGAGGCGCAGCAAAACAGCGTGATGTCCGCTCTGGAAGCACAATGCAGCGTTCCGTTCAATCTTGGCGCAGAACTCCCACTGCGTTGCCGTATCCTGAGAAAAAACGCGCAGCACCACTATCTGTTTTTGACCTTCCACCATTGCATAGTGGATGGCTGGACTGCCAACTTACTGGTTGACGAACTCAGCCGTGACTACTGTTCTGATGAAGAACATCGTCCTCAGTATGACGACAGCCATGCTTTTTTCCGCTTCCTTGAAGATCCTTTTCTAACCGTCGCAAACGTCAATGATAGCCTTGAGTTTTGGCTTGATGAGCTGCGCTATGCTCCTGAAAAACACACATTGGACTATGACATTGCCATTACTGCAACGGATAAAGCGCAAAACATCGTCAGAGAAACGCTGGCTGGCGATTTGCAGCAAGCCTTGACGCAACAGGCTAAACGCGCCGGTACGTCACTATTTGCATTGCTGCACACAGCCTTCGCTCTGCTCATCGCCAGGGAGTCGGCTTCGGAACGAGTGGTCATCGGCAGCCCGGTCGCCAACAGAAACGAACCGGCATTAAACTCTGCCGTTGGAAGTTTCGTTAACACTGTAGCTCACCAATTTCATATCAACACAGACGACAAATTCAGTACTTTATTGCAAAAAAGCGCCGATAAATTTGCCCGCGCGTTTAAGCATCAGGGACTGCCTTTCTCCTATTTGGTTGAACAATTGAAACCTGCACGCGGCAAATTTCATCCCATTTTCCAGATCATGTTCGTTTGCCAACATCGCAAAAGCAACGAACTGATTTTTGGTTCAGCGCAGGTTGATACGCTGCCGAGAAATTATGCCCCGCCTAAATTTGATCTGGTGCTGGAAGTCATCTCCACCATGGACGGCATTCAATTTGAATGGCAATACAACGCCAAGCTGTTCGCACCTCAACGCATCAAAGCATTGTCGCAGGCTTATGCGCTTCTGCTGGAGCAAATTTCACACGATCCCATGCAAACCGTCGGCCGTTACTCCCTAACGCCAACTAACGATATCGCGCAATTGCGCAAGCTTTCTATGGGCGCGGAGATGCCGGAGTTTCTTCACCAAAACCTTTCGCAGCAGCTGTGGCGCGCCGGTAACGAACATGCAGCCCTGCCAGCATTGATCGAAGGTGAGCGCGTGTGGACCTACGATGAACTGCTTCATCATGCTAGTACAGTCGCATATTGGCTGGAAACTCATACTGTTCAGGAAGCACTGATCGCTATCGATCTCCCTCGTGGTGCGCTGCAAGCCATCGTGGCGCTCGGTATCCTTCTGTCAGGCCGCGCTTATTTGCCTCTCGCAGAGGGACTGCCGGACGCACGCGTCGCTGACGTTATCCGATTGTCGGGCTGCAATTGGGTTATCAATAACGCATCACATGGGCACTCTCGCTATCCGTTGGATACCCATTGTAAAGATCTGGATACGATATTTTCCACAATCCGCTTGCATGATGAATTTCATTTCACTCCTGGGAAAGCGCATGATCTCGCTTATGTCATTTACACCTCGGGGACAACAGGAACGCCGAAAGGCGTGGCAATCGAGCATGGTGCCGTCACCAACACCCTGTTAACTATGAACTGGCTGTTCCATGTTTCTCCTCGGGACAACATATTAGCCATCGCGGATTTGGCTTTCGACCTGTCGGTTTATGACCTATTCGGCAGTTGGTTAGCGGGTGCCACGGTCATCAGTTTGTCGGCGCAAGACGCCAAAGAACCAGCCTCATGGCTGTTTGCAATACGGCAAAACCAGATTAGCATCTGGAACTCTGTCCCCGCCATATTGCAAATGCTGATGCAATATTGTGAGCAGGAAAACATCGCTTCCTTGCCTGAATTGCGACAAATTTGGTTGAGCGGAGATCGCATTTCGCCACGGTTGATCGCACAAGCGCACAGACTATGCCCTAACGCGTGTATCACCAGCTTGGGCGGTGCGACTGAAGGGGCGATCTGGTCGATTTATCATCCTCTTACGCGAGATACACAATTCAGAAAAGCAATACCTTATGGTGTAGCTCTGCCCAACCAGAACATGTGGGTATTGGATGAAAATCATAAGCCGTGCGGCTATGGCGCAACGGGTGATATCTATATCGGTGGCACTGGGGTAGCACGCGAATATTGGCGCGATCGGCAAACCACCTCCGCCAGTTTTATTACGTGCTCAGAGCTCGGTGGCCGTTTGTACCGCACAGGCGATCGCGGTCGTTGGAATCGCTGCGGCTATATCGAATTTCTTGGCCGCGAAGACCAACAGGTTAAATTACAAGGATTCCGTGTGGAACTGGGCGATATCGAGTTCGTTATTAAAAACAACGCACTGGTTTCGGAAGCATGCGTAGTATGCTGCAACGATCCAGACAGTGGCATACGTCACCTAGAAGCTTATATAGTATTGACGCCAGAGGGAAAATCGAGTGCGCAAGCGGAAGTGCAACTGCGAGAACATGTGGCCTCCGCGCTACCTGCCTATATGGCGCCAACGCGATACCACGTCATCGAACACTTCCCACTCTCGCACAATGGAAAATTGGATCGTTCATTATTATCCTCGAACGACGTTCTCTTACAGGCCCAACCAGGCCCAATCTCTCCAACAATCGCGGCTGAGTTGCAGCATCTACAGATGCTACTGGCAGAAACGCTGGGTTGCGAGCCCAATCAGATAGATCCCCACGCTAGTTTCTTCCGCAATGGCGGCAGTTCGCTGTCCGGCATTACCTTCTTGGGGAAAATTAAACGAGCCTTGAACGTCGAGTTGACGCTTGCCGAAATTCTTAGCTACCAACAGCTAACGTCTCTTGCCGAACGCATTCATCAGAATAGCCCGTTAGCGCTGTCGGTACTGTCCGAGACAGTAAACCGTCCTTCACTACCTACGCTGTATTTGGTACATGGTGCTGGCGGACAAATTCACCAATACAGCAGATTGATACGGAAGTTGTCTCCTTATGCCAACGTCAGAACGATCGCCAGTCCGGGATTGGCGGGGCCAGGAGACAGCGTCTCCGTGACCATGCAGCAGTTGGCTGCCGAACATTTAGCTAGCATTCCACAAAGCGAACGTGCATCGGCAGTGATCGCAGGTTGGTCGTTGGGCGGTCAATTAGCCATCCATATGGCAGCCTTAGCCACACAGCAAGGCGAGTCATTTGCGCATGCTGTCGTCATCGACAGCAGTTTACCGTCGTCATCCCCGTCGAAGAAACGTCACTTTAGCGTCGCACAGTGTTATCTAAACCTTTTCGACTCTCTCGGTATAGCTCGTCGTTTATACCAGCCTGGAAAAACGCCACCTCAGAGCAATACTATCGACGAAGTCAGGGGGCACTTCGTTTTGAATCAGTCTGTCCTTGCTGAAAAAATTACGCTTGAGCATGCTGAAGCCTTTTGTTTGGCGATAAAAAAAGCGTTCGAACTGACTGATAGCGCAGGTGAACTACCGAAACTCAACATTCCGTTGACGTTATGGCTTAACCAGCAACGCTTGTGTAAACAACCTGATCTGTCGCAGAAATGGCAAGCACAGTCATCACATAGCGTTAGGCTCACTTATTGTGAAGATACGCATTACGGCATTCTGAATAATGTTCAACTTCACCAGTCGTTGGCTATCCTGCTCAACGCCTTACGGGAATCCGCAAACCAGGGTTGATCAATTTCGTCAGTATTACTAGATTGGGATAAGGCGATCAGGTGTGTGTATTTTAAAATTTTTCTCTTCCTAGCGTTGACGGAAATATTTTTCAGTCGAAATTATTAACAGGAGGTCTATTTATACATATATAATTTAACCCGCTATTTTCAACTAGAATCACAGCATTTTCTCGTCACGCCAGTGAAAAATAAATTCAAAATAGTAATGCAAGGAGGTATTGATACATAATTAGCATTAGAAAAGTTTTTTTTACTTATTGTCATTTTTAGCGGACTTGTTGTAGGCATCGAAGCAGACCACTTTGCAACCCATTGTTTTATAAAGTATGCCCTTATAGCCTTTGCCGTTAATTGCTCACGTCGTTTGCACTAAAACATCAGCAAAAACACCAGGCATGGCAATGCAGGCTAAATATAAAAAAATGACTGCGTGCAATGTCAATTAAAAAATCGCTTTTTAAAACCAAATAACTCCCCCCCTTTGTGAGGAACTTACACTAACGCCTCCCAATCAATAAAATGGTATCGACGTTAGTTGTTATATTCCCCCTCTATTTTCTCGAGGTTATCTTTAATAACAACCCAACTAAATATAAAAAGACAATAAGCATCACCATGAACCTGGATAAATTTTCAGGAAGTTTATAGAAACTCTCAAACATAATATTTGCTCCGCTCAGCAAGGAAGAACCAATCAAAACACCAATAAATACACATGCGGCTTTTCTAAAACTTTCCATTATTATCTCCTGTATACAAGAGGAGGGGAGATACTTAATTCCCTTCCCCTCTAGAATCAACCAAATTATCTGTAAGAAATTTCATTCACGCTCGGTGGTTGAATGACATAAAAAAGATCGTCAGTAGCTTATTAAGAAGCAGAAGTTCAATTAATTGGCATTGTTTTCATTGAAGCATCCGCCAGCTATAGCACCACCTACCAGACCAAGAGCTAATCCAGGTACGCCACCTGCTGCACCTGCGATCATACCACCGATAATTCCATTATTGCAGTTGATTACTGCTGGGTCATTAGAATAAGCAGATTTATTTTCTGCCCCAGAAACTAAAGCGAGTTCATTTTCACTCAACGGTCTCATATTTAATATCCTCTTAATTTTAAATTAAAAATTATCGTGAAAAAAAATATTTTTATCTTTCCGACATAACTATACGCAACCACAAAAGAAAAGTAAATATAAATCATTATAATTTACACATGAAATGGAGGCCGGAACGAGAAATATCCAATAGCATTAATTGCATGGCAAATTATTCACTTACATAAAAAGTTTAAGCGTAATGTTAAATATACTCAGGCTCAGAAGGTACTTTGAAAGGATTGTTTTATTATAAACACTCAACTATCTCTCACAGAAAACACAATAGGAGTTTCATGCTGGAACACCTCATCGTGAATGAAATAGATAGCAGAGTCTAAAAATGACGATCCTGCTTGTTTAGGTTATTTACTATTTAAATTATCTAATCTTTTTTCACAATAATCATATGCGAAAAAAGCGACAACGAACTGTAAGACCATTAGAACTAAAAACATAAAACCTCCATTTCCTATTAATGGAATAGAAAAGATAACATTTTAAAGATGATAGTTCAATAAATAAACCACCGAAAACATGTTATTTAGATCACTTACATACGTTTAAATGCATTATAAATAATAGCCAAGTTCAGCCGTTATTGGCCAAGAAGCTCAATGCCTCACCCGCACCACTGTTTAGCATAAATGATACCGTTTGTATTATCAGGATTATGTGAAATTATTAATACATAGGGTTTCATAGCTTTACGCCACCTTAAATTAATATTTACACATAGAGATAAAAGTATTTGATCACACCATCTCTATTTTCACACTAACGTAATGACTCTATCCGCTGAGGCAATCGTCGAAGGGCGATGCGCGATGATAACGCGGGTAATATTCATTTTCGCAATAGCATCATTGATATGCAGCTCGTTTTTCAGATCCAAATGGCTAGTTGCCTCGTCCATAAACAATATACTTGGCCTGCGATAAAGTGCACGCGCGATCAACAATCGCTGCTTCTGTCCACCAGATAAACTGCCCCCCAACTCCCCAATTAACGTTTCGTATCCCATTGGCATATTTTGAATATCGTCATGCATATTGCATCGGCGGGCACAAGCCTCAATTCGCTGAAAATCCCTCTCAGCATCAAATCCCGAAATATTTTCAGCAATCGAACCTGCCAACAACTTGTCATCCTGCAACACGCAGGCAATACACTGGCGATAATTATTCACACCGATATTACTGATATCCAGACCGTCAACCAGAATCGCGCCTTCATCCGGCGTCAGCAATCCGCACATCAATTTCATCAACGTGGTCTTACCCACACCGGATGGACCGACGATCGCCACACTTTCACCCGCTGCTATGCTGAGGTTTAAGTCGGCAATAATAGGCTTGGTTAGACGATCGTATTGATAACGCAGATTTCGAATCTGAAGTTCCACCGCCTGGCCTTTGGCAAATAGCTGGCGAATTGGCATTTGCTGTTCCGGCGGCGATAATACGATATCCGCTATCCTTTCATTATGCAAACTTAGCATACGCAACTGGAGCATCATGTCGATCAGGCTGCTGGCACGGTCAGAAAATTGGCCTCGATAAGCGTTGAAAGCAACAAACATCCCGAGCGTCATTTGATTGTCAATCACTAACGCAGCCCCTAACCACAGAATGATCACCTGATCGCAGGTCGCAATAAACGCGCCAAGCCCGCCAAACATCATATTCAGCTTGGTTAACTTGATGCCAGCGTTAATCGTTTCCACATTCAGGTTTAACCAAAACTGTGCCCGAGTCTCGGATAATCCCAATGCTTTTAAGGTACCAATGCTATACAACGTCTCCATAAAGTGAGAACTTGCCCGCGCGCCCTTTACCAGTTGCTCTTCCGACAGTTGCCGATGATATTGGTATGTCGATAGCCGTAAGATGATGTATACCGCCGTGAAGCCGAGCACTACCCACACTAGCCAACCGCCATAAAGCAACATCATAATAAACACGCCTACTGACATGATGCCATCGATAATGCTGCTGACGATGCTGGTGGTAAAGGTGGTTCTGATTGTATCCAGCGAACCGAAGCGGGATTGAATATCACCCAGCTTGCGCTTTTCGAAAAAAGAAAGAGGCAGTTTCAGCAGATGATCGAAAACCCCCGCCTTCCACTGTACGTCTATCAGCGCCCCCATAACAATGGAAATCCACGTTCTCAGCATGGATACGCCAGTACGGAATAAAATGAAGCACAACAATCCTATGCATATCAAAGCCAAAAGGTCATGGTCACCAGCCAGGATGACATGATCCATAACCAACTGCGTGCCAACTGGCAGCAACAGGTTGATGGCTTCAATTACTATCGAAAGACAGAAGATCTTAAACAATGCCCCCTTGAGGCCGCGCACGTTGGCCATGAGCTTGCGAAAACGTAACCTGCTCTGCTGCTTGATTGGTTGAAATTCGCTGTCAGGCCACAGTTCGAGTGCTACCCCGGTGAAGTGCCGCGAGAGCTCATGCAATTCCATCACCTTACGCCCGAAAGCCGGATCGTGGATCACCGCTCGTCCGCGGCTGATACTGACCAGCACAACGAAGTGCTTCATATCCCAATGGAGGATACAGGGCATTTTCAACACCTTAAGTTCGTCGATGTTCAGTGACAGTGCGCGCGATTGTAACCTCAGTGCATTTGCTATATCGATCAATGAGGCCATCGTTGCCCCACGTGAAGAAAAGCCGTAGCGGTTGCGCAGATTGAACAGGTCGATTTGCAACCCGTGGTAATGACACACCATCGCCAAGCTAGCCAAACCGCATTCAGATGCCTCCGCTTGCAGGATCTGCGGCACCTTTCTACCAAGTGCCAAGTTCAATCTTCCAGTCAGCGTCGCGAAATAAGAATCAGTCATTTATCGGTCCCATCAGACTTTTTTTCATATCGTAAAAAGGCGAAAATATCCATTGATATAAGGGCCTTTTCTCCAGGAAAAGCGTCGACTGGGCATACATACCGTTAGTCAACTGCAGCACTTTGCCCTGATAACTGATGTGCGTTTTTTCCAGCGCGATGATGGCCTTGTAATAAGATGCGGTCTGCGCGGCCGTTTGATGCACGGGGGAACTGCTGTAAGTGGACATTTCTTGAACGGAGGCAGGAACATAAGCAATGCTTTCGATCTTGCCGGGAAATTGTCCAAATTTTTCGTAGGGAAAAGCGTCATAGCGAATGTTGATGGCATCATTCGCAGAGACATAGGGTACGCTACTGTTCGGCAACCACAGCACTAACTGATAAATCGCATCGCTACGAGGGATAATCTGCACCAAACTATCGCCACTATTGACCATTTGTCCTGGCGTAACGCTTAGAGACTCGATACGACCATCGGTTGGTGCGTTAACTATCAACGCTCCGCTGGCATCTGCTTCAGCCAATTGACGCTGTAAATCATTACGCTGAAACTGGTACTGAGAAATCTGGTTATCAAAATCCGCTGCGCGCGTAACAATATCACTCTCCAGATTAGTGATTTGCAGTGATTCCTGGATATGCTGACTATACAAATTTTGGAACAGACTTTGTTGCTGATAAAATGAATAAGTCTGCCCGTTAAGCTGATCTTTGGTTATCAGGCCGCGTCGTTGATATTCCTTATATGAGCGCATGTTATCTTGAGCAAAGCCGACCCCTTCACGTGCGTTATTCAGCAACTGTTTGGATTGCGAATGGGCCGCTTGATACTGCTGCTTTTGCTGGTGTAGATTCTCCAACGTCATACGTTTATTGTCTTGTAGCTTCAAAATAATGCTATCGACATGCTGTACCTGGTTTTCCAGCGCCAAACGCGTATTGGCGCTGACTTTACCGGTATCCGTCACACGGCTGACATCTAGTTGATATAGGCGCTGACCCTTTTTGACCACATCGCCAATGCCGACAAATCGCTCTGCGATGAATCCCTGTTGTGGCGCAAACACGTTTACCGAGCGAGGAAAGGTAGTTATTTCTCCATACACATTGATGCGGCGGGTGTAGCTACCCAATATAAGGAAGGCAAGAAAAACAAGAAGAAACAATAGTGATAAAACGCCGAAGCACCAAGCAGGCATACCCGTTATCAATAACGCTTTGCCAGCCCATTTGGCCCGTTGATGTTCTGTGACTTCCTGTCTGAATAAATCCCGCATAAAATCTATTTACCGGAAAAATATTTCAAGCCAATCCTGACCCGAAAAGATATACGTTAAGATACTGCCAGAAATGTACCCAGCGGGTTAGATATGCTGACTCATTTTGCAAACAGCATCGTAAGGATAACCATTCTCATTATCATATATAGCGATCTGCCATAATTCAATCTTTTTCACGCCCCATAGCTTTAGGCCCGCTTCATCAGGGAATCCATTCAGTAAGTTGATAGCAACCACCGCAATATGTGAAGTTGTGGTATTTACAGGCAAAAAAAATGCCAATCACAGAGGATTGGCATCAGCAGGAGCGAACGCGGGTTTAGGCGGTAGCACCCTTGACGGCTTCACGCGCCAATTCGGTGATACGTGCATAGTCGCCGCTTTCCAGCGCATCCGCAGGCACTAACCAGGAACCACCGATGCACAGCACGCTTTTCAGTGCCAGATAGTCACGGTAGTTGTTCGGCGTGATGCCTCCGGTTGGGCAGAAGCGCACCTGTGAGAACGGCCCAGCAATGGCTTGCAGCGCCTTGACGCCGCCGTTGGCTTCCGCAGGGAAGAATTTAAACTCGCGCAGGCCATAATCCATCCCCAACATCAGCTCGGAAACGGTGCTGATACCCGGGATCAACGGAATGCTGCCTGCGGTGGCGGCTTTCAGCAAATCGGCGGTCAAGCCAGGGCTGATGGCAAACTGAGCGCCAGCCTCGGTCACTTCCTGCAACTGTTGTGGATTGATCACCGTGCCCGCACCAATGATGGCATCAGGAACTTCTTTGGCGATCGCACGAATCGCGTCCATCGCACAGGCGGTACGCAGCGTCACTTCCAGCACGCGCACGCCACCCGCAACCAGTGCTTTCGCCAACGGCACGGCGTGTTCCAGTTTGTTAATCACAATCACCGGAACTACGGGACCTGCCGTCAGGATCTGTTCTGCACTGGTTTTCCAGTTTTTCATCGTCATTCTCTCCATTACTTTCGGTTGGTGTATGGCACGCCCCTGCCACAGGGCTCCGCATCGCTGCAGATTCCGATCGCACCGCTAAAGCCAGCGGACAGGCTGACGCCGGTCACCTAGGCTAATTATGTTGACGTGTTACCAGCCCCTACCGCTCCGAAAATAAATCGGTCTCAATCTACCTATGGCCACAGAAAGAACACCTGGGTAGCGGCGAGCTCGATCGGTTCCCTCTCCTTTTGGGAGAGGGAACTGGTTAATTGCTGCTTATTCGAATTCGTTCCAGGAACGGCCATCGCGCGTGATCATCGCGACGGAAGCCACCGGCCCCCAAGTCCCAGACTGGTAGGGCTTAGGCGCTTCGTTGTCCGCTTTCCAGGCATCCATGATTGAGTCAACCCACTTCCAGGCCTCTTCCACTTCGTCACGGCGCACAAACAGCGCCTGGATACCACGCATGGTTTCCAGCAGCAGACGCTCATAGGCATCGGCCACGTGTTCCTGGTTAAAGGTTTCCGAGAAGCTCAGATCCAACTTGGTGGTTTGCAAACGATGTTTGTGATCCAGCCCCGGCACCTTGTTCAGTACCTGGATTTCGATCCCTTCGTCCGGCTGCAGGCGAATGGTCAGCTTGTTCTGTGGCAGTTGTTGATAGGAGTCACGGAACAGGTTCAGCGGTGGGTTTTTAAAGTACACCACCACTTCTGAACATTTGGTCGGCAAACGCTTACCGGTACGCAGATAGAACGGCACCCCGGCCCATTGCCAGTTGTCGATATCGACGCGGATGGACACAAAAGTCTCGGTGTTGCTGCTCTTGTTTGCCCCTTCCTCTTCCAGGTAGCCCGGCACTTTTTTACCCTGCACAAAGCCTGCGGTGTACTGGCCGCGCACGGTGGTTTCCCGGACATTGGTCTGATCGATACGGCGTAGCGAGCGCAGCACTTTCACTTTCTCATCACGGATACGGTCAGTGGTCAGGTCTGCCGGTGGCGACATGGCGATCATGGTCAGGATCTGCAACAGGTGATTCTGGATCATGTCGCGCATCTGCCCGGCCTGATCGAAGTAACCCCAGCGCCCTTCAATACCCACCTCTTCCGCCACGGTGATCTGCACGTGATCGATAGTGCGGTTATCCCAGTTGGAAGCAAACAGGGAGTTTGCAAAGCGCAGCGCCAGCAGGTTCAGTACCGTTTCTTTGCCCAGATAGTGGTCGATACGGTAAACCTGGGATTCGTTAAAGTACTCAGCAACCTGATCGTTGATCACCCGTGAGGATGCCAGGTCAGTACCAAGTGGCTTTTCCATCACCACGCGCGCCGGCTCTTTGTTCAGCTTGGCCTCGCCCAGGCCCTTGCAGATGGCGCCAAAGGTGCTTGGCGGCATGGCGAAATAGTTGATGGTGGTACGATGTTTCTGGTCCAGCATCTTGCCCAACTCGGCGAAGTGCTTGCTGTCGTTGACGTCCAGATTGCAGAAGTCCAGGCGTGCGCTCAGCGTGGCCCAAAGCTCATCGTCCAGCTTTTCTTTCATAAAGGTGCCCAGGGCTTCCTTGACCACCTTGGTATAAGCTTCTTTATCCCACTCGGCACGGCCTACCCCGATGATACGGGTATCCGGGTGGATGTGACCGGCTTTCTCTAACTGGTACAGGGAAGGCAGCAGTTTACGACGCGCCAGATCGCCTTTCGCGCCGAAAATAACCAGGTCACAGGCCTGGGCTGTAGAGGTTACCGCCATGTTCATCTCCTCGATGCAGGATATTTGTAATTTTCTTACATTACTAATGTACTCTCTTTCGCTACGGCCAGTAAACCCGGATCAAAAGCAGAAAAAAAGCCCCAGAAACTACGGCGTTATCCCTGGTGCAGCGCGAACGCTGTTGGCAACAGGGAAAACTGTAATTTTCTGTCTTTTTTGACACTCTTTTACCATTATGAAAGTTAGACACAGGTCATGTTCTGGTGAAAAAAGCCAGCTTATCCCTTGTCGACACTGCCAACGCTTACCAGCACGTAGTATATTTTCATTAAACCGGATTGATTTCTCCTTTGATTGAAATCGACATACCCGATGGATCACCCGTGAAAGCCGGTGTCCGGCAGGTATAAACCATGAGTGACTCCCGTTATATGAATACGCTGGAAAAAATCCAGAGCCATCTGGAGCTCCTGAGCAAATCGGAAAGGAAAGTCGCCGAGGTGATCCTGGCCTCCCCACAAACCGCTATTCACTCCAGCATCGCCCGGCTGGCCAAACTGGCCGATGTCAGTGAGCCGACCGTTAATCGCTTTTGCCGCCGCCTGGAAACCAAAGGGTTCCCCGACTTCAAACTGCATCTGGCACAAAGCCTGGCTAACGGTACGCCCTATGTAAACCGCAATGTCGAAGAAAACGACACCGTTGCCGCTTACACCAGTAAGATCTTTGAGTCGGTGATGGCCAGCCTGGATACAGTAAAGGCAAATCTCGACATTACCGCAATCAATCGTGCGGTTGATCTGCTTACCCAGGCAAAAAAAATCTCGTTCTTCGGGCTCGGGGCCTCTGCCGCCGTGGCGCACGATGCCATGAACAAATTTTTCCGCTTCAATATTCCGGTGGTCTATTTTGACGATATCGTCATGCAGCGCATGAGCTGCATGAACTCCGTCGAGGGGGATGTCGTGGTACTGATCTCCCATACCGGGCGCACCAAGAATCTGGTCGAGATGGCGCATCTGGCACGAGAGAATGACGCCACGGTCATCGCCATCACCTCGAAAGATACTCCACTGGCCCAAGCTGCGACCCTCCCCCTACTGCTGGACGTGCCGGAAGACACCGATGTTTATATGCCAATGGTGTCCCGAATTGCACAGTTAACCCTGATTGACGTGCTGGCTACCGGATTTACCTTGCGTCGAGGGGCTAAATTCAGAGATAACTTGAAGCGGGTCAAGGAAGCGTTGAAAGAATCGCGCTTTGATAAAGGGATCGTCCCCAACAGTTTCGACTGAAAACGGTTTTAAAAACCGCCGGTCAGATCACAAGTTGACCCGCGGGATTATAGTTGTACCCTGATAGCTCGTTCATACAGATAACCCAGATGAAAATTAGGTAGGCGAAAAGCGTCTGCCCCCTCATCCGGTTTCGTTATCTGACGTTCAGCAACACCAATACTTGCGTCACAAGTCAACGGAGTAATACATGACCAGACGGCTCAGAAGAACCAAAATCGTTACCACACTGGGTCCGGCTACCGACCGCGACAATAATCTGGAAAAGATTATTGCTGCTGGTGCGAACGTAGTTCGGCTTAACTTTTCCCACGGCAATGCAGAAGACCATCAGGCACGGGCAGATAAAGTGCGTGAGATTGCGGCCAAGCTGGGGCGTCATGTCGCTATCCTGGGCGATCTTCAGGGGCCAAAAATCCGCGTTTCCACCTTTAAGGAAGGCAAGATTTTTCTTAACATCGGCGACAAATTCCTGCTGGATGCCAACCTGACCAAGGGTGAAGGCGATAAAGAAAAAGTCGGTATCGACTATAAAGGCCTGCCTGCGGACGTGGTGCCTGGCGATGTGCTGCTGCTGGACGATGGCCGCGTACAGCTGAAAGTGCTGGAAGTTCAGGGCATGAAAGTGTTCACCGAAGTCACCGTAGGTGGCCCGCTGTCGAACAATAAAGGCATCAACAAGCTGGGCGGTGGTCTCTCTGCCGAAGCCCTGACCGAGAAAGACAAAGCCGATATCCTGATCGCCGCCAAAATTGGCGTCGACTACCTGGCTGTCTCCTTCCCGCGCACCGGCGAAGACCTGAACTATGCTCGCCGCTTGGCACGTGACGCTGGCTGCAACGCCAAAATCGTGTCGAAAGTTGAACGTGCCGAAGCCGTATGCAGCGACGAAGCGATGGATGACATCATCCTGGCCTCCGACGTGGTCATGGTTGCCCGTGGCGATCTGGGCGTCGAAATCGGCGATCCGGAGCTGGTGGGCATCCAGAAGAAACTGATCCGTCGCGCCCGTACGCTGAACCGTGCGGTGATCACCGCCACGCAGATGATGGAATCGATGATCACCAATCCGATGCCGACCCGTGCCGAAGTGATGGACGTGGCGAACGCCGTGCTGGATGGTACCGATGCGGTCATGCTGTCTGCCGAGACCGCTGCAGGCCAGTATCCAGCCGAAACGGTAGCCGCCATGGCGCGTGTTTGCCTGGGTGCAGAAAAAATCCCAAGCATCAACGTGTCCAAGCACCGTCTGGACGTGCAGTTCGACAATATCGAAGAAGCCATCGCCATGTCGACCATGTATGCCGCTAACCACCTTAAAGGGGTTACCGCCATCATCGCCATGACCGAATCTGGCCGCACCGCGCTGATGATGTCACGTATCAGCTCCGGCTTGCCGATCTTCGCCATGTCTCGCCATGAGCACACGCTGAACCTGACGGCGCTGTATCGCGGTGTCACCCCGGTCTACTTTGGCAGCCACAGCGATGGCGTTGCCGCCGCTAATGACGCTATCGCCCGTCTGCGTGATAAAGGTTACCTGGTGTCTGGCGATCTGGTGCTGGTTACCCAAGGTGACGTCATGAGCACCGTGGGCACCACCAATACCAGCCGTATCCTGCGCGTAGACTGATTACCGCGCATTTAATGTTAAGGCCGGTCGGTTTACGCTGACTGGCTTTTTTATTGCTATTTGGGGAACCTCTTCATGCTACATCAACATCATCAGCAATATACTCGTGGCTCGCTGGATCTTGATGGGCGGCAATTGGCCAATCTGGAGAGTGAAGATCTCAGCGGCACCTCCCTGCAAAAAATCAGCCTGTACAATAATTGCCTGACCCGCTTCCCCGAGCAGATTTTTCACCATCGTGACCTGAAAGTGCTCAACATTTCCTGCAACCAGATTGCCGAACTGCCGACGGAAATCGGTTTGCTCCGCCAGTTGCAAATGTTCGATTTTGGTCACAACCAGGCAGCATCCATTCCCGCCGAAATCGGGGAATTGCGTGAATTAAAGTATCTGTATTTAAGTGATAACGGCTTCAGCCAGCTACCCGATTCACTTCGCCAGTTGCAGGCGTTGTGTTATCTGAATCTGACGGATAATAAGCTAGTGGAACTCCCCACGGCGCTCTGCGCCCTAGCGGCGCTACAAGAGTTGCGTCTCTACAATAACGCCATCACCGCATTACCCTCCGAGATCGGTTTGCTGGGCCAGTTGCGTGAATTACACCTGATGAAAAACCGTCTCACTACCCTGCCCAGCGAGATCGCTCAACTGTCAGAGTTACAGGTGATGGATTTGGAAAACAACGCCATTGCGTACTTACCCGATCAATTCTGCCAATTGCCCAAGTTAGCTACGCTCAATCTGCGTTTCAACCAATTATCCCAGTTGCCTGAAGACTTGGGTGCATTGAGTTCACTGGTTTCATTAGACTTGCGTGCCAACCGATTAAGTCAATTACCGACCAGCATGGCGCAAATGAAAAACCTACGGCGACTGGACCTGCGTTGGAATGACTTCGACCATTATCCAGCGGTGCTTGAACCGCTAATCCAGCAGGGCTGTATGGTTCATTGCTAATTGCCTGACTAAAATCTGCAACGGTGAACAGTGGGTTTTTCAGGCCGTTGCAGAGCATTGCGTAACGCTGCGCAGAGTTGGTATTTGGGAATAAAACAGACACGAGCCAGACGGGTGTGATGAATATACTACGCGTGGGTGCTCTGGATCTTTGTATCTGGAGCCAAAAGCCAAGGTGATGGATACAAAGAGAAAAGCCCCGAGTCGATAACATCTACCCGAGGCCAACTCTAACGCCAGACAACGTTAGGTTAGCTTCTTACCTGCCGAGAGGCAAGGAGAAGGAAACACAATGTTGAATAAAGGAAACATCGTTAAACTGGTCGTTATCTGTACCACCGTTATTTTGCTGGTATGGCTAACGCGCAGCAAACTTTGTGAGTTGCGTATTCGATCGGGCAACACGGAGGTTGCGGCCATTTTGGCCTACGAATCCGAACGGTAAGGCAACCCAACGGCGGGGGCCTGCTCCCGCCCGTTGGTTGTTGGCGTGTAGATCTAGGAGCACCCTTCTCCTACAAACCAAAAGGACAGGTTATAGCCCGTCGTTACAGTTTGCCAAAAGCTGCTGAAAATGTAGGAAACGAACAGGTTAGAGCGTAGGGGCGCCGCATACTGCGCTTATTTAGCAGAGTGTAACGCCCGGTAGAGAGTTGATAAGCGACATTAACGATATAAATCGTCCCGCGAGTAAGGTTCAATCTCACCTTCCTTGCGCGTTTTCAGCAGCTTCAAAATCCAGGTATATTGCTCTGGATTAGGGCCCACCAGGTTTTCCACTTCTTCGTTCATGCGGCGCGCAATGCGAACATCGTCGGCTTCGGCCAGATCATCCATCGGCTCACGGATATAAATGTCCAGCATGCTGGTTTTACCGTCATAAACCGGGAATAGCGGCACGATCGCCGCTTTGCAGACTTTCATCAAGCGGCCGACTGCAGGCAATGTGGCTTTATAGGTCGCAAAGAAATCCACGAATTCACTGTGCTCGGCACCGTGATCCTGGTCAGGCAGATAATAGCCCCAATAACCATGGCGCACCGAACTGATAAAAGGCTTGATGCCATCGTTGCGGGCATGCATACGGCCACCAAACTTGCGGCGCACGCTATTCCACAGATAGTCGACCAATGGGTTGCTCTGGTTATGGAACATCGCTGCCATGGGTTGCCCGCGCGCAGCCATCAGCATCGCTGGCACATCAACGGCCCAGCCGTGCGGCACCAGGAAAATCACGTTGCGGCCTTCCTCACGGATTTTATCCAGCACTTCTTCACCGTGCCAACGCACGCGCTTGAGTACTTTCTCCGGTTTGGTACAGGCCAGTTCCGCCATCAGGATCATCGATTGCGGCGCGGTAGCAAACATCTCATCGATAATATGCTCGCGTTGCTGTTCTGGCAGTTCCGGCATGCAATAAAGCAGATTGATACGGGCGCGGCGTCGTGCCCCTTTAGCAACCTTGCCAGCCAGTTTACCAATCGCACGCAGTAATGGGTCTCGCATTCGAGCAGGGACCAGAGAAATACCGGCCATCAGCCCGGTTCCCAACCAAACGCCCCAGTAGCGCGGATGATAGAAGGCTTTATCAAATTGTGGGATGAACTCTACGTTCGATTTCTTCTCGTTTTGCATGACCTGCTCTTTATTCAACGCACCTGCTCGGAAGATATAAACTATATACCTAGTTGCAGTCAGGCGGGTGAGTCAGGTTAAAACCAGCACCGTTCACTGACAAAATGCAGCTATCGTTATCTCGAGCAGGCATTAATAAAAAAACATCGGCCCGAAATCAGGCCGATGGGAAATCATAAGGGATAGCGATGGTTAATCCAGCTGCAGCTGTGGCACCACTTCCTTCACCTGTGCCAGGTAATCGCTGCGATCTTTCCCCATCAGCCCTTCCGAGCGAGGCAACTTAGCCGTCAATGGGTTAACCGCTTGCTGGTTAGTCCACATTTCATAATGCAAATGTGGGCCGGTAGAGCGGCCGGTGTTACCGGAAAGCGCAATGCGATCGCCACGTTTCACCTTCTGCCCTGGCTTGACCAACAGCTTTTTCAAGTGCATATAGCGCGTGGTATATTGGCGGCCATGACGGATCGCCACATAGTTACCTGCCGCGCCACTGCGCTTGGCTATCACCACTTCACCGTCACCCACCGCCAACACTGGCGTGCCGACCGGCATGGCGAAGTCGACGCCTTTATGCGGTGCAATGCGCCCGGTCACCGGATTTACGCGGCGTGGGTTAAAGTTGGAAGAAATACGGAACTGCTTCATGGTCGGGAAACGCATAAAGCCACGCGCCAACCCGGAACCCTGACGATCGTAGAACTTGCCGTCATCGGCGCGGATGGCGAAGTAGTCTTTGCCGCTGCTGCGCATACGCACGCCCAACAGTTGGCTTTGCTCGCTCTTGCCGTCAAACTCTTCGCGCGACATCAACACCGCGAACTGATCGCCTTTGCGCAGCTTGCGAAAATCAAGCTGCCATTGCAGGGCTTTGATCACCGCATTGATCTCGGCACGGCTCAGGCCAGCCGCCGAGGCGCTGCTGACAAAGCTGCCGTTCAGCTTGCCGGTCAGCACGCTGTTGCGCCATTCACCCTTTTGGGTTTCCTTGGTTTCTTTAAAGGAATTGCCCACACGATCATAGGTGCGGGTTTCACGGCGTGAAACTTCCCAGGTCAGGCGCTTGAGATCGCCATCTTCGGTAAGCGTCCAGGAGAGTTGCTGGCCGATTTTCAGGTTACGCAAATCGCGGTTCTGCGAAGCCAGCAGCGAAACATCCGACATTTCGATGCCGTACTGAGTCAGAATACTGCCGAGCGTGTCACCGGTAGAAACCACATATTCATGCACACCTTCCTCTCCGGCGACCTTCTGGTCCAGCTCATCCTCAGGGATGTCATCATCGGGGGTGGGTTGGTCGGCATCAATAGGTTCACTGGCTTCGGGCTGCAATGCCCTTAACTGGTTGGCTTCCAACTCGACGCTTTTAACGATAGGGTTATGTTCTGGGTGATAAACGGAAGGCCGCCAAACAGCGACGGCCAACGTAACGACTGTCAACGACCCTAGCATTACGCGATGGGGCCGAGGCAGGTTGTTATACGCCAGAGTGATAGTTCGGACTATCTTCTGCACTCAATAATATCCTCATAATCTTTACTTCAGGCAGCTCACGTACTGGTTGGACAGCGCTGTCAGGAAGTTCCCGTAGCTGTCTTTCCCCAGTTCGATGCCGGTGCCCAGCGGGTCCAGCGTTCCAGAACGCACATTGGTCCCCTTGGCAACGGCATTAATTACGGCCGGTCTGAATTGTGGCTCAGCAAAAACGCAGACTGCTTTCTGCTCAACCAACTGTGTTCGAATTTGGTGTAAACGCTGTGCGCCAGGTTGAATTTCGGGGTTAACGGTAAAATGGCCCAGTGGGCTCAAGCCGAAGTGTTTTTCAAAGTAGCCATAAGCGTCATGAAAAACAAAATATCCCTTACCTTGCACAGGCGTTAGCATCTTAACAAGATTTTTATCAGTTTGCGCTAGCTGATCCTCGAACTGGCGCAGGTTTGCGTCTAATTTGTCCTTCTTTTGCGGCATAAGTTCCAATAATCTGTCGTGAATCGCGATCGCGGTCACTTTTGCCACCTCTGGCGACAGCCAAACGTGCATATTATAGTCACCGTGATGATGGTCATGCCCCTCGTCGCCATCCGCATGACTATGCGCTTCGTCTGCATGATCATGGTCATGATCGTCATCGCCTTTCATCAGCAACGGCTGTACCGCAGGCAGTTCACCGATCGCCAATTGCTTATTGGCGGGCAGCTGCGTCAAAGATTTGGTCAGAAAAGCCTCCATATCTGGTCCTACCCACAGCACCAGGTCGGCGCTACGCAGCCGCTGAATGTCCGACGGGCGCAAGGCGAAGTCATGAGGCGAGGCACCGTCCGGTAATAAAATCTCGGTAGGCGTGACCCCATCTGCGATAGCGGATGCGATAAAGCCCAGCGGGCGGATAGAGGTCACTACGGCGGCCGTCGCATTGCCAGCCATTACCAAAGCCGTTGCCAGCAGAGTGCGTTGCAGCCATTTATTTTTCTGTACCATCATCAGTAATCCCGTCGTTTTCAGTAAAGAAGCGTGATATTATAACATTCGGTTAGTTCTGCAAAATGTAATCACGATATGTCTACACTGGCAACGCTAAAAAATATCTCTGTTTCTTTTGGTACCCGGCGGGTACTGACAAATATCTCTCTTAACCTGCAACCGGGTCGTATTCTGACGCTCCTCGGGCCTAACGGGGCCGGCAAGTCAACGCTGGTTCGCGTAGTGCTGGGCTTAATTGCCCCAACGGAAGGCACGCTGGAACGTCTGCCTGGGCTGCGCATTGGCTATGTGCCGCAAAAGCTGCATCTCGATGCCACCCTGCCCCTGACCGTCAACCGCTTTATGCGGCTCAAACCCGGGGTGAAAAAGGCCGATATCTTGCCCGCGCTCAAACGCGTGCATGCCGCGCACCTGTTGGATCAGCCCATGCAAAAGCTGTCCGGCGGCGAAAACCAGCGGGTGTTGCTGGCACGAGCGCTGTTGAATCAACCGCAGTTGCTGGTGCTGGATGAGCCCACGCAAGGTGTGGACGTTAACGGCCAGTTGGCGTTATACGACCTGATCGACCAATTGCGCAAAGAGCTGGGCTGCGCGGTGCTAATGGTTTCCCATGACCTGCACCTGGTGATGGCCAAAACCGACGACGTCCTGTGCCTGAACCAACATATCTGCTGCTCTGGCACACCGGAAGTGGTGTCAATGCACCCGGAGTTTATCGCCATGTTCGGTAACCGGGGCGCTGAGCAGTTGGCGATCTATCGCCATCACCATAATCACCGTCACGACCTGCAAGGCAGAATTGTGCTGAAAAAAACCGGGGGCCGTGAGGCATGATTGAACTGTTATTGCCCGGCTGGCTGGCCGGTGTGCTGCTGGCTGCGGCGGCGGGCCCGTTGGGTTCCTTTGTGGTCTGGCGCCGAATGTCATACTTTGGCGATACGCTGGCACATGCATCGCTGCTTGGCGTTGCCTTCGGCTTATTGCTGGACGTCAACCCGTTTTACGCCGTGATTGCCGTCACGCTACTGTTAGCCCTGGTGCTGGTTTGGCTGGAGCGCCGCCCGCAGTTGTCGATCGATACGCTGCTCGGCATTATGGCGCATAGTGCGCTATCGCTGGGTTTAGTGGTGGTCGCACTGATGTCCAACGTGCGCGTAGATCTGATGGCTTATCTGTTTGGGGATTTGCTGTCGGTGACGATCGGCGATATCTGGATGATCGGTACTGGCGTGGTGATTGTGCTGTTGGTGCTCTGGTGGCAATGGCGCGATCTGCTGTCGATGACCATCAGCCCGGAGATGGCTCATGTCGACGGCGTTAACCTGCCACGCGCACGCACCATTTTAATGCTGGTCACCGCCTTGACCATCGGGCTGGCCATGAAATTTGTCGGTGCGCTGATTATTACGTCGCTACTGATTATCCCAGCCGCAACCGCACGGCGTTTTGCCCGCACTCCTGAACAAATGGCCGGTTATGCGGTATTGATAGGGATAATTGCGGTCACCGGCGGGCTAACCTTCTCGGCATTCTACGATACGCCAGCTGGACCCTCGGTAGTGTTAAGCGCTGCGGTGCTGTTTGTACTGAGCCTGTCGAAAAAGCAGCAGGCTTGATCTCATTACGCCAGGGTCTTCCCTGGCGTAACTCCTGGATTTCTACTTCTCTTCTCGCTCGATACCAAAGTGCTTATAGGCATGATTGGTCGCCATTCGGCCACGCGGAGTACGCTGAATAAACCCTTGTTGGATCAGGAAGGGTTCGATCACGTCTTCTATCGTTTCACGCTCTTCACCGATTGCCGCCGCCAGGTTATCCAACCCCACCGGGCCACCGGTAAACTTGTCGATGATCGCCAGCAACAGCTTGCGGTCCATATAGTCGAAACCTTCCGCATCGACGTTCAGCATATCCAATGCCTGCATGGCCACTTCACCATTGATCACTCCGTTGGCACGGACTTCGGCAAAGTCGCGCACGCGGCGCAGCAGACGGTTGGCAATACGCGGCGTACCGCGGGCGCGACGTGCCACTTCATGCGCCCCATCGGGAGACAGATCCAGCCCCAGGCAGTTGGCACTGCGGGAAACGATATGCTCCAGATCGGCCACCTGATAAAACTCCAGACGCTGCACGATGCCGAAGCGATCGCGTAATGGAGAGGTCAAGGAACCGGCCCGCGTGGTGGCTCCAACCAGGGTGAACGGTGGCAGGTCGAGCTTGATTGAGCGCGCCGCCGGACCTTCACCGATCATGATATCCAACTGATAGTCTTCCATCGCTGGATACAGGATCTCTTCCACTACCGGCGAAAGACGGTGGATTTCGTCGATAAACAGCACGTCATGGGGTTCCAGGTTGGTGAGCATAGCCGCCAGATCCCCCGCCTTTTCCAGCACCGGACCAGAAGTGGTACGCAGGTTAACGCCCATCTCATTAGCCACGATGTTGGCCAAGGTGGTTTTACCCAACCCAGGCGGCCCGAAGATCAACAGGTGGTCCAGTGCATCGCCGCGCTGTTTGGCAGCCTGAATAAAGATTTCCATCTGCTCACGCACGTGCGGCTGGCCAACGTACTCCGTCAGCAGCTTAGGGCGGATCGCACGATCCAGCACCTCTTCTTCATTGAACGGCTCGGCAGAGATCAGGCGGTCGGCTTCAATCATGGTCTACCCCTTTCCGGCCTACAGTGCGGCACGTAATGCTTCGCGGATTAATGCCTCGCAATCCGCACCCGGCTTGGCAACCTTGCTGACCATGCGGCTGGCTTCCTGCGGCTTATAGCCCAAGGCCACCAGTGCGGAGGCCGCTTCGGCTTCAATATCCATCTCCGCCGCTTTGGCCGCACTGGCCGGTAGAGGGATTTCACTGCTGTTGTTGAACAGATCGCCGTTCAGGCCTTTGAAGCGGTCTTTCATTTCGACGACCAGACGCTCGGCGGTTTTCTTACCCACGCCTGGCAATTTGATCAACGTAGTGATCTCTTCACGTTCCACCGCGCTGACAAACTGCTGGGCAGACATGCCGGAGAGGATCGCTAGTGCCAGTTTTGGCCCCACGCCGTTCACTTTAATCAGCTCACGGAACAGCGCACGCTCTTGTTTATCATTGAACCCATACAGCAGCTGTGCATCTTCACGCACCACGAATTGGGTAAACACGATAGCCTCTTGCCCCAGTTCCGGCAGCTCGTAAAAGCAGGTCATCGGCATATGCACTTCATACCCGACGCCATTGGTTTCAAGTAACACCAGCGGTGGCTGCTTTTCCAGAATAATTCCTCTGAGACGACCTATCATTACCCCTCCTGAATGGATCCCTGTACGTGGCGAACTGCCACGCAGTATTGATACAGCTTATACCATAAAAAAGGCTGGATGAATATCCAGCCTCCGAACGATAACAAAATGGCCATGCCTCGGCGAGCCAGCATGCAGCCTCTACGTTACAGACCCCTAACGTAAACGCCCACGCGCCAGATTCAACCGCCCTTCACTCATACGCAGCACGTTCTGGCTGAGATGGCAGTGGGTAATGGCGATAGCCAACGCATCCGCGGCATCCGCCTGAGGATTGGCAGACAGCTTCAGCAGTGAGCGAACCATATGCTGCACCTGAGACTTTTCCGCCGCACCGGTACCGACCACCGTCTGTTTCACCTGCCGCGCCGCATACTCAAACACTTCCAGGTTTTGATTGACGGCGGCAACGATCGCCACGCCCCTCGCTTGCCCCAACTTCAGCGCCGAGTCCGGGTTCTTGGCCATAAACACCTGTTCGATGGCGAAGAAGTCCGGTTGAAACTGGGTGATGATTTCGCTCACGCCAGCATAAATCAGCTTCAGGCGCGTTGGCATATCATCCACCACGGTACGAATACAACCGCTGGCAACATAGGTCAGTTGGCGGCCCTGCTGGCGGATCAGGCCATAGCCGGTGACGCGCGAGCCGGGATCGATACCCAGTATGATCGCCATTGCTACCACCACCCTGCATTGATTGTTGCCTGGCGTTGCCGGTTGGCAACGCCATCATTCACCTGCATTACAGCGTTGCAGCGATCTCGTCGGAGATCTCACCGTTATGGTAAACCTCCTGCACGTCGTCACAGTCTTCCAGCATGTCGATCAAGCGCAGTAACTTAGGCGCCGTTTCAGCATCCATGTCCGCTTTGGTGGACGGGATCATGGAAACCTCCGCCGAGTCTGCCTCAAAGCCTGCCGCGGTCAACGCGTCTTTCACTTCACCCAGATTTTCCCAGGCGGTGAAGACGTCAATGGCACCGTCGTCATAGGTCTGGATATCTTCAGCACCCGCTTCCAATGCGGCTTCCATCACCGTGTCTTCATCCAGACCCGGTGCATAGGTGATCACGCCTTTTTTGGTGAACAGATAGGCCACGGAACCGTCGGTACCCAGGTTGCCACCACACTTGGTGAAGGCATGGCGCACTTCTGCCACGGTACGGTTACGGTTGTCACTCAGGCATTCGATCATTACCGCAGTGCCGCCAGGGCCGTAACCTTCATAGATGATGGTTTCCATATTGGTATCATCATCGCCGCCTACGCCACGGGCGATAGCACGGTTCAGGGTATCGCGCGTCATGTTGTTGGACAGCGCTTTATCAATAGCCGCACGCAGACGCGGGTTCGAACCCGGATCGCCGCCGCCCAATTTGGCGGCAGTCACCAGCTCACGGATAATTTTAGTGAAAATCTTACCGCGTTTGGAATCTTGTGCAGCTTTGCGGTGTTTGGTGTTGGCCCATTTACTATGACCTGCCATAAAAAATATCTCCAAAAAGAACTACTGGACAGAATGGATCACAAACTCTTCAATCGCCTGCTGATTACTCCAGGACTTGGTCAGTTTGACCGCCTCGGACGCCTCAAGCCATTGGTAAGCATGATGTTCGGTCAAGACCGGATCGCGCTCATCAGGTAACGCCAGACAGAACCAGTGCTCTTTATTACGCGTGGTTCCCGGCGCATAGCGGTGTCGCAAATGGACAAAGAGTTCAAATTCCACACAGCGCTGGCAATCGAACAACGGCAGACCCTCTGCTGCGATATCGATGCCAATCTCTTCCATGACTTCGCGCTGTGCGGCATGCGGCGGCGATTCGGCGTCTTCAAGGCTGCCGGTGACCGACTGCCAGAACTCCGTATCGTCACGCCGCTGTAACATCAGCACCCGGCCACTGGATTTTGCATAAATCACCACCAGAATAGACTCGGGCCGCTTGTAATTCATCACTCGCTCTCTTGTTCGGCTGAGGCTTTCTTCACTACGCTGATCGCCAGTTCTTGCAACGAAGCCGGGTTGGCGAAGCTTGGTGCATCGGTCATCAGACAGGCTGCCGCGGTGGTTTTCGGGAAAGCGATAACATCACGGATGTTCTCGGTACCGGTTACCAACATCACCAGACGATCCAGACCGAAGGCCAAACCGGCGTGCGGAGGAGTACCGTACTTCAGCGCATCCAGCAGGAAGCCAAACTTCTCACGTTGTTCTTGTTCGTTGATGCCAAGAATACCGAAGACGGTTTGCTGCATTTCACTGCGGTGAATACGCACGGAACCACCACCCACTTCATAGCCGTTCAGCACCATATCGTAGGCATTGGCGATAGCTGAGGTAGGATCTTTTTGCAGCTCTTCCGGGCTCATATCGCGCGGGGCGGTAAACGGATGGTGCATCGCCGCCAGGCCACCTTCGCCGTCCTCTTCAAACATTGGGAAATCGACCACCCACAGCGGTGCCCAGCTGTCGAGCTTGGTCAGGCCCAGATCGCGGCCGATTTTCAAGCGCAGCGCGCCCATGGCGTCGGTAACGATTTTAAAGCTGTCGGCACCGAAGAACAGAATATCGCCGGTTTGCGCATTGGTGCGCGCCAGGATCGCTTCCAGCACTTCGGCACTGAGGAATTTGGCAATCGGGCTTTGCACGCCTTCCATACCCGCAGCACGATCGTTAACCTTCAGCCATGCCAAACCTTTGGCACCGTAGATATTCACGAAAGCGCCGTATTCGTCGATCTGCTTACGGGTCAGCTGCGCGCCACCCGGAACACAAATCGCGGCCACGCGGCCTTTGGCATCGTTCGCCGGGCCAGAAAACACTTTAAACTCAACGTCTTTAACCAGGTCGGCAACGTCCACCAGTTCCAGCGGGTTACGCAGGTCTGGCTTATCGGAACCGTAACGGCGCATCGCTTCGGCAAAGGTCATGATTGGGAATTTACCCAGATCGACGCCCTTCACGTCCAGCCACAGTTCATGCACCAGTTGCTCCATCACTTCACGCACCTGCTCGGCGCTCATGAAAGAGGTTTCCACGTCGATCTGAGTGAATTCCGGCTGGCGATCGGCGCGCAGGTCTTCGTCACGGAAACACTTGACGATCTGGTAGTAACGGTCGAAGCCAGACATCATCAGCAGCTGTTTGAACAACTGTGGGGACTGTGGCAACGCGTAGAATTTACCTTTATGTACGCGGCTTGGTACCAGATAGTCACGGGCACCTTCCGGCGTGGCTTTGGTCAGCATTGGGGTTTCGATATCCAGGAAACCGTGGCTGTCCATAAAGCGGCGCACAAAGCTGGTGATCTTGGCACGGGTTTTCAGGCGGTCGGCCATTTCCGGGCGACGCAGATCCAGGTAGCGATATTTCAGACGCGCTTCTTCGCTGTTGGTCTGATTCGAGTCTAACGGCAGCGGTTCAGAGCGGTTGATGATCTCAAGCTGATGAGCGAACACCTCAACTTCGCCAGTCGCCATATCCTTGTTGACCTGGCTTTCCGGGCGCGCACGCACGGTACCGACGATCTGGATGCAGAACTCGTTACGCAGTTCGAAGGCTTTGTCGAAGGCCACTTTCTGATCCGGATCGAAGAACACCTGCACGATGCCTTCGCGGTCACGCATATCAATAAAGATCAGGCCACCCAGATCGCGGCGGCGGTTGACCCAACCACACAAAGTGACTTCCTGGCCGACGTGGGCCAGATTCAACTGCCCGCAATATTCAGTACGCATACGCTATCCTTTTGACTTAAGCCGATTCGGCCGGAGGTTGGCAGCAGTTGCTGTTTCCGCACGGCTATTATCTGACGAATTGTTATTTATCACCCGGTTTGAAGTCTGTTGCATACCAGCCGGTGCCCTTTAACTGGAAACCGCTGGCAGAGATCAACTTGGTCAGTGCGGGCTGCCCACACGCCGGACATTGAGTCAACGGCGCGTCGGAAAATTTTTGTAGTTTCTCTAATCGATGTTGGCATGAGCCACATGCATATTCATAAATCGGCATAGATCGCTGGATTAAAGATTGGTGAAAAAAGGCGGTCATTATAAAGGAAATTCATGCGCCAGATAAGAGCGAACACGGCATTGTTGCAATGCTAAATCGCACCTAGCGGTAGCAAACAACACATCGGTTAACAAATTTCCCATTAACTGGCAGCAGTTTTATCACGTAGCCTATGTCTCCGTCGTCTTTCAAAAGCCGGTAGCACAACCTTAAATCCACTTTAACCCAGAGACGCTCCCAATGTTGAAACTTGATGCCCAAACCACCGCCCTGGTCCTGATCGATCTGCAAAACGGCATTTTACCTTACGCCGCTGGCCCGCACAGTGCCAACCAAGTCATCACCCATGCCGCCCATCTGGCAGGGCGTTTCCGCGCGCTGAATGCCCCCGTGTTTCTGGTGCGCGTCGGCTGGTCTGATTCCTTTGCCGAAGCGCTCAAGCAACCGGTAGATAAGCCTTCACCGTCTCCGGTCGGCGGGCTGCCAGCCTCCTGGTGGGAATTCCCCGAAGCGCTGGCGGTACAAGACAGCGATGTGCTGATCACCAAGCGTCAATGGGGAGCATTCTATGGCACCGACCTGGACCTGCAACTGCGCCGTCGGGGTATCAAATCGGTGGTATTGGGCGGTATCGCCACCAATATTGGCGTGGAGTCTACCGCGCGCGCGGCCTGGGAACATGGCTACGAGTTGGTGATCGCCGAAGACATGTGCAGCACCTACAGCGCCGAGATGCACCAATTCGCCTTCGATAATATCTTCCCGCGTATTGCCCGTGTGCGTAGCACCAGTGAGATCCTTGCTGCGCTGTAAAAGCTCATCTAGCTGTTGATAAAGAGTAACAGGTGGAAGTCATGCAGGACGCCGACACGCCGTAAATCCGTCCATGGAGGCTCGTATCGCGCATCCCTGCGCTCAACGGTCGGCTAACCTGCATTGACCTCCACCCGCCTCAAGCTCAGGTGTTGCGGTGGTGAACGCAGTTTTAGGCACTTGAAAGCAAGGCAGGATGACGCTACCGTTGTTGCCAAAATGTAAAACAGGGAAGATGAGCGTTTGATGTATATCGGACTACCGCAATGGCAACATCCAGCCTGGAACCGTATCGGCCTGCGCGATCTGGCAGACTACAGCCGCTACTTCAACTGCGTGGAAGGTAACACCACCTTCTATGCTCTGCCAAAGGCGGAAATTGTGCATCGCTGGCGCGATATGACCGGCGATGATTTCCGTTTTTGCTTTAAATTCCCGTCAGCGATCAGCCATAAAGCAGCACTGCGCGGCTGTGAGGCCGATATCAAGGCGTTTTATGACTGCCTGCGCCCCCTTGAAGGGCGTATCGGACAACTGTGGCTGCAGTTGCCCGCCGCCTTTGCACCCGAGCATCTGGGTGTTCTGTGGGCATTTCTTGATGCCTTACCGCCGGAGTTCACCTACGGAGTCGAGGTCCGTCATCTGGAATTTTTTGCCAAAGGTGACGCAGAACGCCAACTGAATCAGGGTTTGCACCAACGCGGCATTAACCGGACCATCCTCGATAGCCGCCCGCTGCACCATGCCAAACCGCACAGCCCCGCGATCCGCGATGCGCAGCAGAAAAAGCCCAAGCTGCCGGTACATGCAGTGATAACGGCTGACAACCCGTTGATCCGCTTTATCGGCGGTGACGTGCTGGCGGACAATCAGCGCTGGTTTGATTCATGGCAACAGAGGCTGCCTGACTGGGCGCAACAACATCAGCCTTATCTGTTTATTCACACGCCAGATAACAGCGATTCTCCTCAGCAGGCACAGAAAATCTGGCAAGGGCTACACGGCATAATTCCGAATTTAGCGATGCCTCCGGACTGGCCTGAGCAAGAAGCCTTGTTTTAACCTATTAATCTGATGGGTCCTATCGGATATTTCCTCGCGACAGCCGCGAGGATGGCAGTTATGATGCTCGTTGCCAGATTTGGTTACGAATGGAGTTAAGAATGGTAAGCGCGCTCTATGTGGTGCTTGGCGCATTGTTGTTGATCAAACTCTCTTTTGACGTGGTCAGGTTGAGAATGCAGTACCGGGTTGCCTACGGTGACGGTGGGTTCTACGAGCTGCAAACCGCGATCCGCGTACACGGTAACGCCGTGGAGTACATCCCGATCGCCGCCATCCTGTTGGTGATCATGGAGATGAACGGTGCTGAAGTCTGGATGGTGCATCTGTGTGGTTTGCTGCTGATGGCAGGCCGGCTGGTTCACTACTACGGTTTACGTAACCGTGAAGTCCGCTGGCGCCGTTCGGGTATGGCGGCTACCTATCTTTCTTTGATACTGATGGTGATAGCCAATATCGTTTATCTGCCGTGGGACATTATCTTTAGTTTACACTGATATCCCCTCTGTTCAGGCGGCCACGCCGCCTGCTTCTGCCTGCGCCGCTTTTCTGTTAGTATACGCCCCTTCGAATTCTGACCTGATTTGCCGCTATGCCAAACCGCGATACTCTTTTTTCCGCCCCGATCGCCAAACTGGGCGACTGGACCTTCGACGAGCGCGTTGCTGAAGTCTTCCCAGACATGATCCAGCGTTCCGTTCCGGGCTACTCCAATATCATTTCGATGATTGGCATGCTGGCCGAACGTTTTGTCCAGCCGCACAGCCGGGTGTATGACCTGGGGTGCTCGCTCGGCGCGGCCACGCTATCGATGCGCAGGAACATCAGCGTCGAAGGTTGTCAGATTATTGCGGTCGATAATTCCCCCGCGATGGTAGAGCGCTGCCGCCGCCATCTTGATGCTTTTCGCGCCGATACGCCCGTCGACGTCATTGAGGCGGACATTTTAGACATTACCATCGAAAATGCCTCGATGGTGGTGTTGAACTTCACCCTACAGTTTCTTGAACCGGCTGACCGGCTGCGCCTGCTCGAACAGGTTTATCGTGGGCTACGTCCGGGCGGTGCCTTGGTGCTGTCAGAGAAATTCAGCTTTGAGGATGCGGACGTCGGTGAACTGTTGTTCAACATGCACCATGATTTCAAACGCGCCAACGGCTACAGCGAATTGGAAATCAGCCAAAAGCGTAGCATGCTGGAAAACGTGATGCTGACCGATTCGGTCGAAGCGCATAAAGCGCGCCTTCGGCAAGCCGGTTTTGAACATGCAGAAGTCTGGTTCCAATGCTTCAACTTCGGCTCATTGATCGCCCTGAAATCAGGAGAAACCGCATGATCGAGTTTGGAGACTTCTACCAGCGCATCGCCAAAAGCCCGCTGAGCCACTGGCTGGATACGCTGCCGGCCCAAATCACCGCCTGGCAGCGCGAATCGCTGCATGGCAAGTTCAAGCAGTGGTTCAATTCGGTAGAGCACCTGCCTTCCCTGACGCCGACCCAGTTGGATTTATTGCATGGCGTACGTGCCGAGATGGAACAACCGCTGTCACCTGGCCAGCTCGAAGGCATTGAGAAAATGCTGCGTACGCTGATGCCGTGGCGTAAAGGGCCGTTCTCCCTTTACGGCATTGATATCGATACCGAATGGCATTCCGACTGGAAGTGGGATCGCGTGCTGCCGCATATTTCCCCGCTGGCTGGCCGTACCATCCTGGATGTGGGTTGCGGCAGCGGTTACCATCTGTGGCGCATGGTCGGTGCTGGAGCACATCTGGCGGTCGGTATCGATCCAATGCAGCTGTTCCTGTGCCAGTTCGAAGCGGTGCGAAAACTGCTGGGTGGCGATCAACGCGCCCATGTGTTGCCGCTGGGTATCGAACAACTGCCCGAGCTGGCCGCTTTCGACACCGTTTTCTCGATGGGCGTGCTCTATCACCGCCGTTCCCCGCTGGATCACCTGTATCAGTTGAAGAACCAGCTGGTTTCCGAGGGCGAGCTAGTGTTGGAAACGCTGGTCGTGCCAGGCGATCGCCATCAGGTATTGGTGCCGGGCGACCGCTACGCGCAGATGCGTAACGTCTACTTTATTCCGTCTGCCGAAGCGCTGAAGTGCTGGCTGGAAAAATGCGGATTTGTCGAGGTCAGCATTGCCGATATCTGCCCAACCAGCACCGAAGAGCAGCGCCGCACCGACTGGATGACCAGCGAGTCACTGGCCGAGTTCCTCGATCCCCAAGATCCAACCAAAACGATTGAAGGTTACCCGGCACCGATCCGCGCCGTGCTGATCGCAAAAAAACCGTAAGCCTTAACCAACTCACTATGTAAGGGCGTAGCAATGTTACGCCCTTTTAGTTGCCACCGTTATTTTCTCAAAGCCTGTAGCAGATCCTTTTCAAACACCCCGCTGGATGAACATTCGAAGGGCTTGACCTTATCGTTACCATCCGCAGCCACCAGCCCCGCAACGCCATTGACTTGCACCATCACGTTAGTCCCTTCTCCGGCGCTAAAAATCTGCACCAGGATCCGGTAGGTAACATTCAGATTAGATGGCCCTGGCTGGTCTGAACAAGTCAGATACAGGCTGGCCAGTTCAGCGTCATTGCCCGTCGTGCCAACGATCCCCAGATGCGGGTCGACAACCTTGGCCTCTAGCCCTTTCTGCGCAAAAATTGCCTCGGTACGGGTTAACAGCTCATCCGGATTACGGTTGCCTATCAAGTTAGGCTTCGCAGCAGCAGTCGACTCACCAGCGGCAGTTTCAGCCGCACTGCCGGGCTGGTTACCGGTTTTAGTTGGCCCATACACCGAGACGCAACCACTCAATGCCAAGGCCAGCAAAATAAATAAATGTCTCATCACTCACCTGTAATACAGCGTTGCGCAGGCCGTTAACGACATAACAAGGCCGACAATCAGTAAATAACGCATCTCCCCCTCCTCCGTTAACGATAATAGGCCGCAACACAGCCCGATAATGAACAACAAACCAGCATTAACCACACAACATAAACTCTCATGTATCCTCCTGACCAAAAGCGGTTGAACTTGTTTAGTAACAGCACCATCAAACGGTATCGTCTACACATCAACGTGTCGCCTCCTGTCATGTGTGTCAGCGCTGACAATACAATCGTGGGGAAATCCTATCGAGGCTCAGCGTTGAAGACTGAACGCTTTTAGTAGACTGGAAAAACTCAACAAATTCATAAGGGTGATTAATGCGAGGTGTTGACAGACTGTTGATGGCATTGCTGACCATAATGACCGGCATAGGGATTGCCGTCATATTCAATATCGGCGGCACCGTGCAAATACTCTCGGCCATTTGTCACTGGGTGGAGAGTCTGCGATAAGCGACAACAGCCGGTTACATTTTATCAACATTTAAACTTAAGGCAGTGGCTCATCGTTAACTAGAGTTAAAGTGTTGGTATCGCGCCAACACCAGAGAAGTATGAACCTGTTTGCCCTGAGCACCTCTACCCTGTTCAGGGCTTTTTTTGCGCACAAATGCAAAAAGCCCCGAATATTCGGGGCTTCAAACCAGGCTCACAACGTTGGGCCATTGCTAAACGCTCTCAGCATACGGCTCCCTACGATCTCATTCGACAGGAGTCAGCATGGCCAACGCGTTCTTCATCGCCTCTACCGTTTCCCCGTCCACGCAGTAGTGGCTGAATTCGTCAAACTCATTGTCGGCACACATGGTGACACCCGCCTTGCGGTAACGCATGGTGGAAGGCACCGTATGCCCAGCCGAGCTATGCAACTCCTGAATACCGATATCCACAAACTTATGCATATTGCTCAAACGGACACCGGCACCGGCCATGATCACCGGACCGTTGCTGGCATGCACCAAGTCGCGTAACAGCGGTAAGCCCAACTCGGCATTCTGCTGCTGCCCAGAGGTCAGAATGCGCGCCACGCCGAGCTGCGTCAGTTGTTCCAGCGCCACCATCGGGTTTTGACACATATCGAACGCGCGATGGAAGGTCACCGCCATATTACCGCTTAATTTCATCACCTCGCGCATCCGCGCAAGATCGATATGCCCTTCATCGTCCAACATGCCGATGACCACACCGGCAAAACCCATCTCGCGGATTTGCGCCACGTCGTTCTTCATAATCTCGAAATCGACGGCGCTGTAACAGAAATCGCCCCCGCGCGGCCGCACTATTGGATGAACGGGTATCGTTACCCGCTCCCGAGCCAGCCGCAACGATCCAAAGCTCGGCGTCAACCCACCTTCACTCTGGCTAGCACACAATTCTATGCGGTCAGCGCCCGCATGCTCTGCTGTCATGGCACAGTCGACGCTATAGCAACAAACTTCCAGCTTCATTATTGTTACCCCCAGATAACGGTCAAAAATGCTACAGCAAACGTTTACCCGTCGCCCTATAGGCCACAGGATGACAATCTGATAAAAGTCTTAATGGCACGAGGTGCTAACTATGGCACTCAATTTTGATTAATGGATCGATCGCAGTCACAGTGGCGGCGTTAAGTCGGATAAATAACGCGAACGCATCATTTTTCTCCCTGACACCCCATTCGAAATCGGCAACAAACGACACGCTACGGTTTCACCCGTTCACTGGCCACGATGTCACGAATATGATGCGGATGGAATTTGATGGTGACATTGCCATCGCTGATCGCCAAGGTCGGATTGGCCAGGCGTTCGCCCTCACCTTTAGGTGAGCTCTGCTTGAGTTTGATGCCAGGTAGCAGCAAGGCTTCGTCAGGCAGATGTTCCAGGGCGCGGGCATACAGGGTAGCGGGATCGCCGCTTAGCACCAGCTCTACATGTTCCCATCCTTCATGCGGATAGCGCTTCTCACCGGGGTATGGCAGCTCGATACAGTCAATCTGCCAAGGGCCAACCTTCAACGGCTCATGGAGATCAAACAGGCAAATCGGCCTGCCGTTAATCATCGCTTCCGAAAGTAGCGATCCGCATTGCAGTAACCCTTGCCGCCAACGATCGGCGGTGCTGTTCTGATGGCAACGCAGCGAGATATGGTCTGCGCTGAATGTTGCCAGCTCAAGATGGAGCCGTTGTGCAAACTGTTCCAACGCCAGTTCAAAGCGAGGCAAATCCAGCGTCAGGTCGTTAAGTTCGGCGATCGATGACAAGGTAGTCATAAGTTTCTCAGGCTCTCCAGGATCTTTGGCAGGCCAATAATCTACACGTCGAATCGCTTGGAGGCTATGGATCAGAGAATAAAAACCTAGAGGATAAAGATAATGTTGCATTTGGTGCGCAACGACCTATTTAAGACCGAACCATCCTTCATGAGGAAAGAAACAATCAAGAATCTTCTTATATCGCGCTCCATTAATTCGCATCAAAACCATTAAGAATGACTAATGTTTGATCGTTTTAGTTTCCACAAGGCCAATCGCTGACAATGAAACTGACACCTCAGCCAGAGTAAAACTTAACACTCTGTTTTTATTCAAAAAAAATAATAATGATGCGAGAAATCCTAAACAGAGGCATTACAATTGATTAGGTGGCGTTAATAAGTTAGGTTAGGAGAGCATTTGATTTTGGATAAATAAACATGACCCTGTTAGGTATATCCCTTGTTTTAATAGCCATTGCTGGCTACGCGATTTATCGCCATTTCAAAACTCGCCAGAATAGTGTGTTACGTTCTGGCCGAGGCAATAAAAAGCGTTAAAGCGTCCATTAATCCGCTCCCATCAAACCAATGACAGCGGACGATTTGATTCTCCTACTTACCTTTTTGGTCTTCACTTTTCCCTATCTTTCACCATGCCAGCCCGCGTCAACTACTGACGCGGTGCCCTCAATCGGGTACAATTGCAGGCTGTTTTGTGGTTGAGCGTCGCCTGCGATATGCGGCGTCGTCCCTGCTGGATTGCAAGTTGTGCGTCAAGGCGTTTTGCAAACCAATAGAGTAAAACCACCTTTTGATCCGGAGGGCGTACTGCACGGCCCTCGTTTGTCATTTAAGGTAACCCGGTGAATATTCAGGCTCTTCTATCAGATAAAGTCAGCCAGGCGCTGATTGCCGCAGGTGCGCCTGCCGATTGCGAAGCTCAGGTTCGTCAGTCCGCGAAAGCACAGTTTGGTGACTATCAAGCCAACGGCGTGATGTCCGTTGCCAAAACTCTTGGTATGCCGCCACGACAACTGGCAGAGAAAGTAGTCCAACTGCTTGACCTGGGTGACATCAGCAGCAAAGTGGAAATCGCCGGCCCAGGCTTTATCAATATCTTCCTGAACAGCGAATGGGTTGCCCGCCAGGCCGATGCCACTCTGAGCGCAGAGAAGCTGGGCATTGCCCCCGTTAAGCCGCAAACCATCGTGATCGACTATTCGGCGCCCAACGTGGCGAAAGAAATGCACGTGGGTCACCTGCGCTCCACTATTATTGGCGATGCCGCTGCCCGTACTCAGGAATTCCTGGGCCATAAAGTGATACGCGCCAACCATGTGGGCGACTGGGGAACCCAGTTCGGCATGCTGATCGCCTACCTGGAAAAGATGCAAAACGAGCACGCCAGCGATATGGGGCTGTCGGATCTGGAGCAATTTTACCGCGAAGCCAAGAAAAACTATGACGAAGACGAAGATTTCGCTCTGCGCGCCCGTGGTTACGTGGTCAAACTGCAAGGCGGCGACCAATACTGTCTGAAGATGTGGCGCAAGCTGGTGGATATCACCATGGCGCAGAACCAACTGACCTATAACCGTCTGAATGTCACCCTGACCGAAGATGACGTGATGGGCGAAAGCCTGTACAACGCCATGCTGCCGGGCATCGTTGCCGATCTCAAGGCGAAGGGGTTGGCGGTAGAAAGCGAAGGCGCTACCGTGGTGTTCCTGGACGAGTATAAAAATAAAGATGGCGATCCGATGGGTGTCATCATCCAGAAGAAAGATGGCGGTTACCTGTATACCACTACCGATATCGCCTGCGCCAAATACCGTTTCGAGACCCTGGGTGCCGATCGTGTTCTCTATTACATCGACTCGCGCCAGCATCAGCATCTGATGCAAGCCTGGACTATCGTGCGTAAAGCAGGTTACGTGCCGGACTCCGTCTCGCTGGAACACCACATGTTCGGCATGATGCTGGGTAAAGACGGCAAACCGTTCAAAACCCGTTCAGGCGGCACCATCAAACTTTCCGATTTGCTGGATGAAGCCGTTGAACGCGCCAGCAAACTGATTGCCGAGAAGAACCCGGACATGCCTGCCGATGAAATGCAGAACGTGGCTAATGCGGTCGGCATCGGTGCGGTGAAATATGCCGATCTGTCGAAAAGCCGTACCACGGACTACATCTTCGATTGGGATAACATGCTGACCTTCGAGGGCAACACTGCGCCGTATATGCAGTATGCCTATACCCGCGTTGCCTCGGTGTTCAAGCGTGCTGGCGTGGATGAAAGCAACCTGGCGCTGCCGTTGGTGATGACCGAAGAGCGTGAAGTCGCGCTGGCAACTCGCCTGCTACAGTTCGAAGAAACCCTTACCGTAGTCGCCCGTGAAGGTACACCGCACGTAATGTGTACCTATCTGTACGACCTGGCGGGGCTGTTCTCTGGCTTCTACGAGCATTGCCAGATCCTCAACGCCGAAAGCGAAGAGGCCCGTCAGAGCCGCCTGAAGCTGGCCCTGCTGACCGCCAAGACGTTGAAAACCGGCCTGGATACGCTCGGGATCGAAACCGTCGAACGTATGTAATCCATTCGATAGCCGTAAAAAAGGTCGCGTTAGCGACCTTTTTTATCTGATGATTAGCGGTGGGGTATCAGTCTACCCGCCGAGCGAAGTCTCGAGGACGGAACCCGAGGATCCCCAACACCGCGAAGTAGGCAACAATCCCCGCAGCCACCACGACCGACAGACGCAGTAAGCGAGCCAGCATATTGCCCTGATCCCATTCCGGCATCAGCCACATCACGCCAAGCAGTACCGCAGCCATCACCAGCACGGCGACCACCAGCTTGAACAGGAACATCGCCCAGCCGGGCTGCGGTTGGAAAATATCCTGCTTGCGCAGTTGCCAATACAGCAGCGAAGCATTCAGACAGGCCCCCAGACCAATCGACAGCGAAAGCCCAGCATGCTTCAGTGGGCCAATAAATATCAGGTTCATCACCTGGGTCAGGATCAGCGTAATGATGGCAATCTTCACCGGGGTTTTGATGTCCTGGCGCGAGTAGAAACCCGGTGCCAGCACTTTCACCACGATCAGGCCCATCAAGCCAACCGAGTAGGCCACCAGCGCACGCTGGGTCATCGCCGCATCAAAGGCGGAGAACTTGCCGTACTGGAACAACGAGACGGTAAGCGGCTTGGCCAGGATGCCCAACGCGATGGCACTCGGTAAAGCCAGCACAAAGCACAGACGCAGGCCCCAGTCCATCAGGCGGTTATATTGTTCATGATTACCGCTGGAAAAACTCTTCGCCAAGGACGGCAGCAGGATGGTGCCCAATGCTACGCCCAGCACCCCGGACGGGAACTCCATCAGGCGGTCGGCATAATACATCCACGACACCGAGCCGGAGACCAGGAAAGAGGCAAAGATAGTGTTGATGATCAGCGAAATCTGGCTGACCGAAACCCCCAGGATTGCGGGCCCCATCTGACGCATCACGCGCCATACGCCCGCGTCATTTAGCTTCAGGCGTGGCAATACCAGCATGCCAATTTTCTTGAGGTGCGGTAATTGATAACCCAGTTGCAGCACGCCCCCCACTACCACCGCCCAGGCCAAAGCCAGCACCGGTGGATTGAAGTACGGCGCGGCAAACAACGCAAAGCCGATCATACTGACGTTCAACAACGTTGGCGCAAAGGCCGGAATGGAGAAACGGTTCCAGGTATTGAGGATCGCCCCCACCAGCGAGGCCAGCGAAATCAACAGGATATAAGGGAAGGTGATACGCAACAGCGACGAGGTCAGGGCAAACTTATCCGGCGTATCGGTAAACCCCGGAGCCGTAATAAAGATCACCCAGGGCGCGGCCAGCATGCCAAGCACGGTCACTACCGCCAGCACCAGCGTCAACAGGCCGGAAACGTAGGCAACAAAGGTGCGCGTTGCCTCTTCACCCTGCTGGCTTTTGTATTCCGCCAGGATCGGCACAAACGCCTGGGAGAAAGCCCCTTCCGCAAAGATGCGGCGTAAAAGGTTTGGCAGCTTGAACGCCACAAAGAAAGCATCCGTAGCCATCCCTGCCCCAAAAACGCGTGCCACGATGGCATCACGCGCAAAGCCCAGCACCCGTGAAAACATGGTCATCGAGCTAACGGCTGCCAGTGATTTAAGTAGATTCATGTGGTTTTTCTGATGAGTACGACGGGTAAATATCAACGCCTGCGTCGGCAGGCGTCAGTTGAGTGGCGTTAGTCTACGGCTCCACGCCATTAATAGCTACCGCCATATGTTACATGGGGTTAACTGGCATCACGCAGCATTTTCTCGATCAATCGCTGGGCGTAAATGGCCTGTTCTCCGGCAGTTTCCGGAGCGGTCTGGTTGCTGATGGACTGAATAAAATGGTGAACTGCACCGGCAAAACCTCGTTGTTCCAGCGTGGTTTGCCAGCCTGGGGCTGGTTTCTCGAGCACGCCTTGCGGGTCTTCCCGCAGCCATTGTCGCATATCGTTCAGTTGATAGACCGCACCGTTGGTGACTGCCTGCACGCTCTCCCGTTGGCTGCCAGCACGCCGGTGCATACTGGTCGTAACGATGGTGTCACCGCAGGCAAAGTGGTGTTCCGCGTAAAGCATCTCGCCCGCTTCGTTTGCGCGCAACTGGCCACTCTGCAAGCTGGCGCTACCGCCGCCTAACCACAGCGCGGTATCCACCACGTGCAGATAATCATCCAGCAGGGTGAATCGCAGGTCATTTGGCCCGACGCTATCGGCGCGGTGTTTGTCCATGCGGATCGAGGCCGGTAGCTGCATTTGCTGTTTCAACTGGCGATACAGCGGCGCAAAACGGCGGTTGAAACCCACCATCAATGCTACGCCCTGCTTTGCGGCCAGTTCGATCAGCTGTTCGCCCTGCTCCAACGTTTCCGCCAGTGGTTTATCCACATAGACGTGTACGCCCTGCGCTAACAGTTCACCCACTACCTGAAAATGGCTGGCAGTGCTGCTGTGTACGAACACCGCATCACACTGTTCCGCCAGGCTATCAAGGCGAGAGAAATAGGGCATACGATAGCTGTCGCATACCGGCTGGGCTTTTTGCTGATTCGGTGAAAAGCCGCCAACAAGCTGCCAGTCCACCGCTTGAGAAAGAATGGGAAGGTAAGCCTTTTGCGCGATACCGCCTAAACCTACAACCCCTATACGCAGTTTACTCATGTGAACCCCGCGCCAGTAGCTGCTGTACCTGCTGTTTCAATTCGGCGACTTCGGCCTCCAAACGCACCACCCGTTCAGTCAATTCACCCGCATTGGCCTCCTCAGCTTCAGCCGGAGCCGCATCGATCTGGCCGCTGAACAGGTGCATAAACCGGCTCTCACGCTTGCCTGGCTCACGCGGCAAACGCACCACGAACGGCCCATCCTCACGCGTCGTCAACTGTTGCAACACTTCTTCCACTTCGCTGACGTCGTTGAATTCATGCATCCGGTTGGTGCGGGTGCGCAGTTCACCCGGAGTCTGCGCGCCGCGTAATAACAGGGTCGCAATCACCGCCACTTCGGCCGGTGACAGTTTCAGTTGGCCGAACTCGGAGTTGCAAAAACGCTGCTCATACTTCACTACCCGATTACCAAAACCACTTAAGGTACGCAGGAAGTGCCTTCTTAACAGTAAATCAAGCTGCTGCTGGACTTCGCTTTCCGACAGGTCCATCACCGGCTCGCGGTTGGTTTTTTGATTGCAGGCCAGCGTTATGGCATTGAGGGAAAGCGGATATTGGTCAGGGGTGGTCACCTGCTTTTCCATCATGCAGCCAATCACTCGGGCTTCTTTGGCATTTAATTCATATTTCATTGGTACGGCCTCAGCGTGGTGGTTGCCACTCTTTATTGGTCAATGCGGTGAGTACATGATCCTGCCACTGTCCGTCGATCAGCAGGTAATCCTTGGCATAGCCTTCGCGTTCAAAACCGAGCCGGGTCAGCAACGCTCCGCTGCGTTGGTTATGCGGCATATAGTTGGCCATGATGCGATGCATCCGCTGTTGGCGCTGCATATAACGGATGGCCGTTTGCAACGCTTCGTACATCAGCCCCTGCCCCTGCCACTTCTCACCCAGGGAGTACCCCAGGAAGCAGGCGTGGAACGATCCACGCAGCACATTGCTGAAGTTGGCTACGCCGCACACATGGAGTTCTTCCGGATCGAGCAGGATAAAATAGTAGGCACTGCCCTGCTTTTGCATTTCCGTGATCATACCCAGGCGAGCTTGCCAGCCGGAAGGGTAACAGTGGCTATCATCGCGCACCGGCTCCCAGGGCTTCAGGAACGCCCGGTTTTCGGCATAGTATTCGGCCAGGCGATAGGCATCACGTTCGTGAACTAAACGGACAACCAGCCGGTCGGTGGTAAGGCGTATTTTCGGTGATGCAGAGCGATAGCCAAACATCATTTCCCCCGCGGTCTGAACGGTTCGATAAGAAGTATTGATTGGGTCAACGTCTACGGGCCCAGGCGTTATCTCGCATGACTCATGGCAGACTATCGGCGTAAAACCGCGTATTCCCCCGGTAATATAACCGTAGCCCGCCCGGCAGGTAAGCCCCTGAGCGCTCAGTAAATCGCCAGTTAGCCGTTTTGCCCAGTTTTAAGTGTAGTTTTGCCACTCAGGTAACGTATTGACGATTAAAAAATATTATCTATCTCCCCCCTATCAGCCATCATGTATTGGGTAGAGAATAACCGGGTAGTCTTTCTCTCCTTTTAACTGCTCGTGGTGAAGCATGTCTCTGGTATCGCAAGCTCGGAGCTTGGGTAAGTATTTTTTATTGTTCGATAACCTGTTGGTGGTTTTAGGCTTTTTCGTCGTCTTCCCACTTATTTCTATTCGCTTTGTCGATCAACTTGGCTGGGCGGCCGTGGTCGTGGGGCTGGCTCTGGGATTACGCCAGCTCATTCAGCAGGGATTGGGGATCTTTGGCGGGGCAATTGCCGACCGTTTTGGCGCCAAACCGATGATCGTCACCGGTATGCTGCTGCGCGCTGCGGGCTTTGCCACCATGGCGATGGCCGATCAACCCTGGATACTGTGGTTTTCCTGCGCGCTGTCCGCTATTGGCGGCACCCTGTTCGATCCGCCCCGTACTGCGCTGGTGATCAAGCTGACCCGCCCACATGAGCGCAGCCGTTTCTATTCGCTGCTGATGATGCAAGACAGCGCCGGTGCCGTGATCGGTGCGTTAATCGGCAGTTGGCTGCTGCAGTACGATTTTCATTTCGTCTGCTGGGTGGGCGCGGGTATTTTCGTACTGGCCGCCGGTTGGAATGCCTGGCTGTTACCCAACTACCGGATCTCTACCATACGCGCACCGATGAAAGATGGCATGATGCGCGTGCTGCGCGATCGCCGCTTCCTGACCTATGTGTTGACGTTGACCGGCTATTACATGTTATCGGTACAGGTAATGTTGATGCTGCCAATCGTGGTCAACGAAATCGCCGGTTCGCCGGCGGCGGTCAAATGGATGTACGCCATAGAAGCTGCGCTATCGCTTTCATTGCTATACCCGCTGGCACGTTGGAGCGAAAAACACTTCCGGTTGGAACAACGCCTGATGGCCGGCTTGCTGCTGATGACCCTCAGCCTATTGCCTGTCGGCTTTGCCACCAGCCTGCAAGCGGTGTTTACTCTGATCTGCTGCTTCTATCTGGGATCGATCATCGCTGAACCGGCGCGTGAGACCTTGAGCGCCTCGCTGGCCGACTCACGGGCACGCGGCAGCTACATGGGCTTTAGCCGCCTGGGGTTGGCACTCGGCGGCGCATTGGGTTATACCGGCGGTGGCTGGATGTATGACACCGGCAATGCGATGGGCATGCCGGAGTTGCCCTGGTTCCTGCTGGGGCTGGTGGGCTTTATCACGCTGTTTGCCTTGTACTGGCAATTTAATCCGCATACTGCGGCCCCCGCAATCCTCCGTGGTGGCTGATTTTTGCCCGGGCGCATCCCTTGCGCCCAGTCTCTGGCGACCTAATCTGCCAAAGTTGCTATCCTGATAGTACAAAAAACGGCGCAGAAAGGCTTATGATGGAGCATCATCCCACAACAACCTGCGCAGCGGCCCAGACTGGCTGCTAAACCCGACAACAGGAGCAAGCATGAAACTGTTTATTTACGATCACTGCCCGTTCTGCGTAAAGGCCCGCATGATATTCGGCCTCAAGGATTTGCCGGTGCGTTTGGTGACCCTGCTAAGCGATGACGAAATCACCCCCACCAGCATGATCGGCAAGAAAATGGCGCCTATCCTGCAAAAAGACGACGGTAGCTATCTGCCCGAAAGCATGGATATCGTGCATTACGTCGATAACCTGGACGGAAAACCGCTACTGACGGGGAAAACCAATCCGGCCATCGCCGCGTGGTTGCAACACACTGCCACCTACGTCAACAAACTGCTGTTACCGCGCTTTGCCAATGCCGATTTCGAAGAGTTCGCCACTGACAACGCACGCCGCTATTTCAGCGACAAAAAACAGGCTGCCAGCGGTGATTTTGCCGTGTTACTGGCCGACAGTGCCGACCTGATCGCCCAATTGGAAGAGGATCTGGCCACGCTCTCCCCGCTGATCCAGTCTTCGGAAGCGGTCAATGGCACTCTCAGTGAAGATGATATCCATCTGTTCCCGCTGTTACGCTCACTGTCGATCGTGGCCGGTGTCGCCCTGCCGGACAACGTGGAGGCTTACCGCAACCGCATGGCGCAGCGCGTTGATATTCCGTTGCTGTTCGATATGGAGCAATGATCCGCAACGGCGATAAGGGAGCCACGCGCATATGCTAAAAATGTTTTTTGTCACCGCTCGTGACCGCGCCAGGCTGCAAGAAATCTCATCCGTACTGATCCGTTACGGTTTGCAGGACGTGATCAGGCTGCTCGGGTTAGGCAAGATGCTTGGCGGCCTGAGCAGCGGCGGCGTGGAGGTTGATAATCAGACATTGCCAGAACGTCTGCGCGCGGCTCTGGAAGCTCTGGGGCCAACCTTCGTTAAATTCGGCCAGATCCTGGCCACCCGTACCGACCTGCTGGAACAGCGCTGGACCGACGAGCTGGAGCGCCTGCATAGCCAGGCGACAACCCTACCCTGGGAAAAGCTGGCTGCGCAGATCACCGCCGACCTGGGCAGTGACCCTCAGCAGGTCTTTGCCCAATTTGATCCGATCCCGCTTGCCGCCGCCTCCATGGCACAAATCTACCGCGCCCGCCTGCACAGTGGCGAGTCGGTGGTGGTAAAAGTGTTGCGCCCCGGATTAGCCAAAACCATTCATGCCGATCTGCGCCTGTTGGCCTATCTGGCAGAAACCGTGGAGCAACAAAGCCCGGCGCTGGCGCGTTATCGCCCGCACCAGATGGTGCAAACGCTGGCTACCGCGCTTAATCACGAGCTGGACCTGACGCATGAAGGTAATAATTGCGATCGGGTTGCGCAACACTTTGCCAAACAGCCCGACGTGGTGATCCCGAAAATTTATTGGCAACACTCGTCAAAACGCCTGCTGGTACAACAGTATCTACCCGGCATCGCGCCCGAAAATCCCCAACAATTAGCCGCCGCCGGGTTCGATGGCCCGTTGCTGGCACAGCGTGGCGCGCAGGCTTTTATGGCCATGGTGCTGGAACATCGGCTTTATCACGCCGATCCTCATCCCGGTAACGTAATGGCCCTGGGTGACAACCACGTAGGGTTTATCGATTTTGGCATGGTTGGCCAACTGTCGGAACGGCGGCGCAATCAGCTGCTGCTGTTGCTGCAGGCCATTGCGGAGCGCCAGAGCGACGGCATCGTCAATACGCTGATCGCCTGGTCTGACAGCCAGGAGCTGGATCTGATCGATCTGGAACAAGCTGCGCAAAACTTTCTCGATAAGCAGGCTTCGAGCACCCTGACGCTAGGCAAGGCACTCACCGACCTGTTGGTGATGGCCCGCGAGCACCAACTACCGTTGCCCCCCGATCTGGTGCTGTTATTCAAGGCACTGATCACCGCAGATGGCGTTTTGCACCGCTTGGATCCCGCCTTTGATATCGTTGCCACCCTGAAACCGATGCTGCGCCAGGTGATGCTCCAGCGCTATACGCCTGAAGCGCTGCGCCGTCGTGCTCTATTGCTGGGTGGTGAGGCACTGGACGCCGGAGAGGAACTGCCACAGGCCATTCGTTTGCTGATGCGTCGTTTAAAGCAGGGCAAGATAGACGCCGAAATCAACGTCAAGAACCTCAGCCAGCTCAGCAAGGCTCTGGAACGTGCGGCTGTCACGCTGGCCATTGCGATCGTCACGGCGGCATTCGCACTGGGGCTGGCTCCCTATCTAATGCGTTCCACCAGCCAGCTGTGGGGAATTCCTCTGTTCCCGGCGCTTGGCGGGTTAACCTGTCTGGGAGGCGTGGTGCTGTTGGTATGGCGGCTGCGGCGATAGGTAATTTCAGCCTTATCCGACCAGGTAAAAAACCCTTTGCGCCGCGTCATCTGTTATCCTGCAAGCTGAAATTTTTCTTTGCTGGCAGTCACCTTTGGTTTGCAACAGTCAAAGTCTGCCGCATTTTCGTTTTACGAGGTTTGAATGAAGAAGATCCTGATGGGCATGGCCGCCCTGGTCGTTGCCGGTACGCTTGTCGGCTGTAACCAGCTTACCCAATACAGCGTCAGCGAGCAGGAAGTGAACAATTACCTGCAAAAACACAACGACTACCAAAAGCAGATCGGCGTGCCGGGGTTGGTTGATGCCAATATCGTGTTAACCCAGTTGCAGAGCCAGATTGGCCGCACTGAACCTAACAAGGTGACACTGTCTGGTAATGCCAAGGTCAATATTACTTCGATCCTCGGGCCACAGTCCGCCGATTTGCAGCTAACGTTGAAGGCGCAACCGGTCTACGACCGCGAAAAGGGAGCGATCTTCCTCAAAGACATGGAGTTGGTCGATTACCAGGTACAGCCGGAGAAGATGGATACGGTGATGAAGGCTTTATCGCCTTACCTGAACCAGTCGTTGAAATCGTATTTCGATCAGAAACCGGTATATGTTCTCAATGCGGATAAGAGCAAAACGGAAGCCATGGCACTCAAACTGGCTAAAGGGTTGGAAGTGAAGCCCGGTCAGTTGGTGATCCCGTTTACCGACTAATCGTTGTTAGGGGCGCAGTGCTTGCTGCGCCCTCGTTCATTTACTCTTGTTCGTCCTTCCCTTCTTCATCCTGTTCATACTCTGCTAGCTCATCACACATAGCTGCGATGGCGTGGCGAGCGATCTCTGACAAAGTACGGTAAAAACCGCTGGTGGCATGTGCTTCAACCTTACCCAGGAAGCGGCCACACCAAGGCAGCAAGAACTCGTTAAACAGCGTGATTTGCGCCTGGACCTCATCTTCCTGCGACTGATCTTCCAGCCAGGAGGCGGCCAGCAGCAGCAAACCGAAATGATCGGCTGGCGCTTCGCCTAATGGCATCCCACGCTGCTGGAGAAATACCCGCACGTCCGCTTCGCTGGCACCTTCAACGTAGGACGAACGCAGTGGTGACACACTACATTCGCTGCCGACAAACAGAGCGTTAAAATCGGCGGCCAACTGCGGATCGGTACAATGCTGTTGCAAACGAGTCAGCAGTTCGTCCTGCTCGAGCGGCCAGTGCTGTTGCAGTTTGCCCTCCTTGATCAAGGTAAACAGCGGCTCCAACAACGGATCCTGTGGCTGGCGGTAAAACAGCGTGCCCAACACCCGGCAGACAACGGAAAACTCATTCATGATAACACCCTATAAAACTAAAATTTGCCGTGACGATGTCACAGATCGGCTAATTCCGCAATTGCCGGTCTGCCACGCTGCTCAAGAAAGCTCAGGATCCGGCGCGGTGACACATTTAAAATGCGCTCCTGCGGGAAATTCACTTCTTCAATGATACGTTCGCAGTGTTCAAAACCACCGAGAGCAAAAGCCACGTGCGAGTCTGAGCCTAATGCCAGCCAGCCGCCCGCGTCACGCACGGCGGCCGCTATCGCACGGCAGTTTGATTCACTGCCCTTGCGTGAATGAATAAACGAAGAGTTATTCAGTTCCAGCGCTACCTGATATTTGGCTGCCGCTGCGGCTATCGCCGGGATATCGACCGGATATTTGGGGTTGCCCGGATGGCTGATGATATGGACATCGCCCTGCGCCATGGCGGCAATCATCGCCTCAGTGTTGGCGGCCCGATCCTGCGGTGCAAATACCGGCTCATGGAACCCGGCAATAATCAGATCGATTTCGTTGAGCATGGGTCCGGTGCAGTCGATATCACCGGCCAGGTTTTTGATATTGGCTTCAATGCCGCGCAGAATGCCAATGCCATCCACCAGGCGTGGCCACACACGCATGTTCATAAAGTGCCAGTAGTGTGGTGCATCGGCCATATCCGGCCCGTGGTCAGTGATGGCGAACAGTTTGATGCCTTTTTGTTTCGCTTCGGCGATATAGTCGTGCAGGGTGCTATAGGCATGGGTACTGGCTACGGTATGCATATGTAAATCAACGGGGTACATTCTTTCTCCTTCTTAGGCCCTCGCCAGGGTCAGCGGATGGCGGGCCGATCCTTGTTCATGATAGCAGTTAACGCAGCTATCGACATGTTAGCGGGTTGTGAAAGCATCAATAGCCACGCTCAATATCAACCAGGCCTGAAGGCTGTTCACCCGCCTCAAGCCGCAGAAGGTTGGCGCTAACCTGATCCATCGCCTGTTCCGGTAGGGTAACAGCAGCAATATGCGGCGTAATCGTGACACGAGGATGACGCCAGAAGGCATGAGCGGACGGCAACGGTTCGTTGACGAAGACGTCAAGCATGGCGGCCGTCAGTTGTCCTTGTGCCAACATCGCCAGCAGATCGTCTTCCACCAGATGGGCACCGCGCGCAATGTTGATCAGGTAAGCGCCCGGCACCAAACGGCTAAACAACTGGCGGTTGAGGATACCCGCCGTTTCAGGCGTATTAGGCAACAGGTTGATCAGCAAGCGCGTGCCATCAAGAAACGCTGCTAGCTGAGGTTGCCCGGCAAAACTCTGTACGTGCTCAATCTGCTTGGGGCTGCGGCTCCAGCAGCGGACGTTAAAACCGAACGCCACCAGCTTTTGCGCCACGCTTTTCCCCAACACCCCAGCGCCCAGAATGCCGATAGTGAAATCGCTCTGCTGATGAGGCTCAAGCGGCAACCAGTTCTGCTGCTGTTGCTGCAACTGATACTCATCAAAACGGCGAAAATAACGCAACACGCCGGCCAACGCGTATTCATCCATCTGCTGTGCCATGCCGGTATCCTCCAGCCGGATCACCGGCACTCCCGCCGGTAGGCTGCCGGGATGCTGGCGCTCCTGTTCAAGGATGGCGTCTACGCCAGCCCCCAGGGCAAAGATCCCTTTCAGATCGCGGCGGTTGGCCAGCATCTCATAAGGTGGCCGCCATACCAGCGCGTAGTCCGCCGGACGATCGTCGCCCGGTTGCCATGCCCGGATATTCGCCTGTGGTAGGCGCTTCGCCATGCCTGCCAGCCAATCTTGCGCATCAAAAAACGGGTGATAGAAAATGATATTCACTGCCGGTTCCCTTGTTGGGCGGATTTTTAGCTATCCTTTCGTGCTTTGCCGCACGATGCAAGAATAAACTGACACTGGGAGGGCGGAATTATCGTGCGACAAATCAGCAGATTGCTGGAAGTTTGGCTAAACGCACACGGTAATGTCACAAGGCTATTGACGCTGGGATCAGATTCTCCTACATTAGCGCCCGTCGACAGCGTAAACGTTGCCGATGACAAAACGGTGAGGTGTCTGAGTGGCTGAAGGAGCACGCCTGGAAAGTGTGTATACGCGTAAGTGTATCGAGGGTTCGAACCCCTCCCTCACCGCCATCTTATAAGAAAGAGTCTGAACTTACGTTCAGACTCTTTTTTTTGCATATTCCTCAGTCTGGGAGGGGTGAGAAGCCTCGACAGGGTTCGACAAAATGGCCCGCACCGCAGGGACATTTTGGACGGCCGACCGGCCGCCCGCAGGGTGAGCTTGCGAATCAAGCCCGACCTCACCGCCATCTTTAAAGAAAGAGTCTGAACTTACGTTCAGACTTCTTCTTTAAATATTCCCCACACTGGGAGGGAATCGATGAGAAAGCGACAGTCTCAGGTTGGCTGAAAGTGAACGGTCAGTGTAATAAGTGAAAGCCAGGCACGTTAGGAATTAACTCGTTCACGCTCCTCTGAAACGACAATTAATCATCGCCAGAATACGCAGAAACGACCGATTATGGCTTGGTATCGAAATCCATTGTGAGCATTAAAGAAATCAGCTGAGTGCTTTCGGCAAATCGCATTGCTGTTTTGGTCAAGAGAAATAGATAAATTCAGCAACCGCGATGCATTTTAGGTTATGGTAACGCTGTCCCCACATCGGAAACCGCCCGAAATGACCGATCACTCTGCTACTAACGCAAACGGCCTACTCGCTGCTTTGCCGCCGCCGGTATGGCAACGTTTGAAGCCCTTGCTCACACGGGTTGAACTGCCACTTGGCAAAGTATTGTATGAGTCGGGTGATACGTTGACTCATGTCTACTTTCCTGCCACTGCTATCGTCTCGCTGCTTTATGTTATGGAAGACGGCGCCTCCGCAGAGATTGCCGTGGTAGGACATGAGGGAATTGTCGGTGTTTCGTTATTTATGGGCGGAGGATCTACCCCTAGCCGTGCCGTGGTACAAAGTGCCGGATATGCTTTCCGTTTGCCTAGCCTGGCGTTAAAGCATGAATTCCAGCAAGGGGGAGAACTCCAACGCCTGTTCTTACTCTATACACAAGCCCTACTGACCCAGATGGCGCAAACGGCCGTTTGTAACCGTCATCACAGCATCGATCAACAGTTGTGCCGCTGGTTATTACTCAGTCTGGATCGTCTCTCTGGTAATGAACTGGTTATGACTCAAGAACTGATTGCGAATATGTTAGGCGTTCGGCGCAGCGGCGTCACCGAAGCTGCACTCAAGCTTCAACAGGCTGGATTGATCAGCTACACCAGGGGGCGTATAACCGTTTTAGACCGCCAAGGGCTTGAGCACCGCACCTGTGAGTGTTATGTCGTAGTGAAAAAAGAATATGACCGGCTATTGGCTTACGTACCGAATAGGCAAAGCCAATCTTCTGTAGATGGGCTTATCAGCGATTAATAACGGATATTTTAGTGCCTTCGATGCTTAGGCCGGCCATCAGCCCTTGTTGATCAAAGATAAATGCATAAGCTGCATCTTTTAGCGTTGATGATGACAGATTCTTGGCTACTCCCTCATTCACCACTACCACGGTAGGGCCAACGCCAATTTCCCAACCTTTCGATTTTTCAAGGTAGTTTACGGAGCTGTCATTCATCAGGAAAACAACATAGCCATAAGACTGAGCCCCTGCTTGTAATCCCCAAGATGCGGACACCGAATTATAATAATTAGCAGGCTGGTCATTTTTTAACAGCACGCCCTCGCCGTAGCTGCCGCCGAACACCAATCCGGCCTTTATAACTTTAGGAAATACCAGTATGGCACGTGACTGCTTTGCTATTTTCTTGGCTACTGGATTATGTTGATAAAGGATATTGAGTGCCTGCTTTGCATCTCTATCCAACTCATCAGCAGATGCGGCAGAAGCAACTACCGGGCTCATACCAATTATTAGCGCAGCCATAATTGGCAGCGTACAAGCTTTTATCATTTTCATTTTCATACCCTAGGTTTTATTGCTGTGTTTTTATTCGGACTCAATCATAAGTGAACAATGAAAAAATATCTGTACGCTTGCGTACATAGCATCAAATTAATGTCCGTTACAATAAATCAACTTTTAGAAAATCATTAGCTGCATGCCATTTAAAAAATAATAACGGGCTATCACCCCGACATTGGAGTATACTGAGTCACCTTACATTTAATAGGTGGAATATTTACCTTCTTTATTGAAACGAGTTTTATTTCCAATGAGCCGAAACCAAGGGGATATATTATGATGATATTCAATAAACGTATTGGAACTGCCACTTTGGCGATTATCCTGGTTTTGTCAGTCAGTGCCTGTTCCAACATGTCAAAACGTGACCGTAACACGGCCATCGGTGCTGGTGCGGGTGCCGCAGGTGGTGCTGTATTAACTGATGGCAATGCAGTAGGTACCATCGGAGGTGCTGCCATCGGTGGGCTTATTGGTAATCAGATAAATAAATAAACGTCAATTAATACCATTATGGTGGAGTATCAGACAGCTCGAACTGCGTGGAGCTTATTGCTGATAATATGTTAGGCGCCGTAACGCTTTTTGCTATTGGCCATCTTTCCGTTTCAACGCGCTGCGTTATGGTGCTGCCTGATAAGAAAAAAGGGATTTATATGAAAAAGAAGATGTCGTGTATCTCTTTAAATTATAGAAAAGTCCTGGGAGCCTCATCTCCTGTATTGAGCATCGGTTTCGTTAATATAAAAAATGAGCATTTTACGATACGTTATAATTTTCCGCCGGATACCCCGAAACGCACAGAACGACGAGTCTCCATACTTTTAAACCTTCTGCAGAGACAACAAAAATTTAATTTTAAGGGTTTCCGAGAGGGAAGTCATTCAGAAACAAGTGAAATGAACATTTGAGTTTAACCATTGAATGGGCTGAAAAAGGATGTTCCCCTCAGTTTATAACAGCGCGCAAAACGCAGCCCCTTAGCTAAACTATTTAGTGTAAAGCGCTCAGACACACTGCCCGTTTAAACTACCCATCTCCCCTCCCCCCAACCCTCTGCCACCATACAGATCGAGTGCCACATTAACACTGCATTGGGGAGAAGGAGCGAGTCCGGAGTTGCGGTCAGATACAGTAGACAATTTGTAGCAAGTTAAGTCCCCCTCCTTCAGGAGAGGGGCATCACTGCACGTACTGCTACTTAACTGACAAGCATTAGCACGAATATTCACCCATTTTCATGGCACACTCTCAAATCAGCTTGGCTTCCCTGAGTTCACTTTTCAGATAGGCGTAATAGATTGGAGCGGCAACCACGCCAGCCAGGCCGAATGCCGCCTCAAACACCAACATCGCCAGCAAGATCTCCCAGGAGTTAGCCCTGATCTTAGTGCCGACAATGCGGGCATTGAGGAAATACTCAAACTTGTGGATCACGATCAGGTAGAGCAGCGCAATCAGTGCCACTCCGAGTGAAACCGACAGGCCAGAGATGAAAACAATGGTATTGGAGATCAGATTGCCGATCACCGGCAGCAGGCCAAAGATAAAGGTAAACACCACCAGCGTTTTCGCCAACGGGATATGGATCCCGCACAGCGGTAGCACACCAAGGATAAAGATAGCCGAGAAGAAGGTATTGATTGCCGATATTTTAACCTGAGCAAACACAATATTGCGGAACGCCTGCGATAGCAGGGAAATCCTTTTCATCAGCTCACTTTTCAGTAATGGCCGCTCCTCGCTGCTATCAATGTTATACAGTGAGACGATGGCACCGAGCACCATCCCGATCAGCATGGTCACCAGGCCATGCAGTACGCTTTTACCCATAGTCTGCAGCAGCGCTATGTGCTGTTGTAGACGGCTCAGGATCTCGTTCTTCAGTTCTGCCACACTCAACGGCAGATAGCCCGGCATATATTTTGCCACCTCTTGCTGGACATCCTGCAGGATGAACGCAATACGGGTGTTGATGCCAGAGATATTCTTCATATCCTGCATCAGATAGCCGACGATACTCCCCACAATGGCGATCAACAGGCTGACCACCAAAGTGCTGATCACTGCCACCACCAACCATCTGGCCCGATGGCCGCCAATCACCTTCTGAAAATGTGGCGTAAGGATATTCACGATCTCGTAAACCAGAAAACCCGCCATAAAGCAGGTAAGAAGATGCAACGGCAACAGCAGCAGGATCCCCCCCATCACAAAGATGAAACTGATTATCCTGGCCTGTTTGACATTCATTATCTGCATTGTTACTCGCTTGTCCTTGAGAGGATAGGATTTTTAAGTACCTGTTTTAGTATTATGTTTTATTTAACATGCCAAACAGAACAGGACAACTTAAATCACCTGGCTTCAAGGCGGGAACTCAGGCTTTCGCCTTAATAACTCTCAGGCTCTGCGGGATGACTATCCCCTAAAATATGCGGCGATTTCACAAATACCCCTTTCCACGGTATCGAGCCAGTATTGACCAGGAAATGCGCCTCGCCAGGATCACACTGCAACACATCCCCTTCACGCAGCATGTGCATCTCCCCTTCCAGATACAGGCACACTTCTCCACTGATAGTATAAAATACTTCGCAAACCTCCTTGTGACGGTGATTTCTAAATGACTGCCCTGGCTGTAACACCACGACGCCCATATCGCACATCGGCCCACGGATCAGGTATTTGGGGCCATTGTCGCCGAAGCGATAGTCGTGATCCATTTCATTGGTCTTGATCATGATGCCTCCTTTAAAGGCCGGGAGCCTTCCACATTGAGGTCGTCAACCCGTGATCAACCAAACCAAGTTGATCCAGATACACCTCCAGCCATTTTTGACGTGCCTGTTGATAAACCTCACTGTTATCTGGGTTCGGGATATGTTCCCTATCCCAACGCACCAGGCTCTCCCCCGCATCTGCCAACGACGAATAGACCCCTACCCCCACACCAGCCGCAATAGCACATCCCAGCGCGGTAGCTTCCTTAACCACCGGGACTCGTACGGTCAGCCCGGTGACATCGGCCAGGATCTGGCTCCAGAGCGTGCCTTTTGAACCACCGCCCGCAAACACCAGCGAATCGGCTTTGACACCTGAAAACTCGGCGATTTGTTGTAGATTACAGGCCGACACGATGGCCGCGTTCTCTTCAAGGGCGCGGAACAACGTAGCTTTGTTGCACTTTTCCGGATCGATCGACAGGTTGATAAATGAGGGGGCGGCGTGATACCAGTTCTTAAAGCGCATGACATCGGAGAAGATGGGCATAATGCCATGAGCACCTGATGGTACCCGCCTGGCCATATCTTCCAGCAAGGCATAGGTATCCACGCCCAGACGTTCACCAATCAGCTTCTCCTCGGCGCAGAAGGCATCGCGGAACCAACGCATGGTCAGGCCGGTAAAAAAGCTGATGGATTCAGCCTGAGCCATTCCCGGGATCACATGCGGGTTAATGCGCACATTCATATTGGGATCGGTAACCGGCGCAGGAAGGTTCACCACCTGCTGCCAGAACGTTCCGCCCAATACGGCGGTCTGTGCTGGTCTGACAATGCCAAGACCCACGCATCCCAGTTGGACATCACCTCCCCCGACAATCACCGGTGTGCCTGCCCGCAGGCCTGAAAGTGCAGCAGCGTTGGCCGTCACCGACCCCAACGGCGTTCCCGTCTCTTTTACCGGTGAAAGGATGTCAGAGCGCAGGCCCGCCATTTCCAACAGGCCTTTTCTCCAGTCTCGTGTGACCAGATCAAGCAACCCGGTCGTCCCGGCATTTGATGGGTCGACCGCAAGTTCACCGCTAAGCATATAAGCCAGCCAGTCACTGATCATGGTGACCGCGGCTGCCTGGCGATAGATATCAGGGCGGTAATGCGCCAACCACAGTAGCCGGGGCATGGCGCTGAGTGCCAGTGTCTGCCCTGAACAACGGTAAACCTCATCTTCGAAAGTATGGTTGTGGATCTCTTTTAACTCGCTGACCTCACGCGTTGCCCGTGCATCGACGTTGGCACATGCCCAGATCGGCTGACCTTCTGCATCATAGATCACAATCCCTTCACGCATTGAACACGCAGCTACCGACGCAATCGCCTCCGGCGCAATGGCCGCCATCTTTAACGCCTGATGGATGCATTGGCAGGTGAGGTGCCAGTTTTTGGCAAGATCGAATTCCATGGAGCCCGGTACATCAGGGACCGCCAAATGTTGCCATTCGGCTTGCCCTACTGAGACTTGATTGCCTTCCAAATCAAAAATTACCGCTCTGATGCTGCCGGTACCGGCATCCAGAGCCATCAGGTATTGGCCTGATGTGGCAGGAGTACAGAGTCGAGCCATGAGTTTGTCCTCGGCTGGTGTTTGAGACAGTCTGTTACATCGTTATTAACCTTTACTTTCCAATAAGTTTGAGCATTTCTGCCGCCGTGTCCTGATCGGTGACCAACGCGTTGATATAGCCGCCCTTCAATGCCGCCACGATCGCTTCGGCTTTTGCTACTCCCCCCGCAACCCCGACAACGGTAGGTATGGTGGCAAGCGCGTTCAAGCTCAGCCCTATCAATTCTTGATGAATTTGCATGTCGGGAATAATGTCGCCGCTGGCATCAAAAAAGTAGCCAAGAATATCGCCAACGGCGCCTTTGCGGCCAATCATCAACTGCTCGCCTTCGGTGATATAGCCAGCGCGTAGAATAGTGGCGGCATCTTTTTGACTCACCGCACCGATCCCAACGACGGCGACATCGGCAGCCTGAGCCGCCAGCAGTACGTCCCTGACGCTATTTTCATCCCGCAGGGTACGGGCAATATCGGCAGAGGAAGCGCGCAACGGCGCTGGGATCATGCTGACGCTGCAGGCCGCATCCAACTGACCAATCCCGGTCATATAAGGCCCGACACCACCGGAAAGCGTAACCAGGCGAATTTGCTGCGAAGAAATGAAGCCGCTGAGCCTTTTCAAGGTGCTCATGGCGGCCTCACCAAATCCCGCCGCCAACATCTGTTGCGGCTGTAGCGATTCCATCAACATGTGTGCCGCACCGATCCCCAACCTCGCGCTGTCATCAGCATCGGCCAAGGAGGGCAATACGCGAATGTTTTTCAGGTCAAAATGTTTTTTCAACGCATCTTCATACTGTAGGCAACCTTCAAAGCGGGAGTTAATCTGCACCCGAATGATCCCAGACTGATGCCCTTTCTCCAGCAAACGCGAAACTTTAAGCCGCGTTAGCCCAAGCCGGGTACTGATCTCACTTTGCGTCAGCCCATCGTGATAATAGAACCAGGCGATGCGGGCAACCTGCTCCTCCTCGCACATGCCATGTTCGGTAATCAATGCACTGTCATTTATCGTCATAAATCCGCTTCTCTTTGAACATTTTTAAATCTTGAACACAATTGTTCCGCTATCGCTCAACAATAGCTGTGAGTCATGCCACAAATATACACCAAATTTGAACATCGGTTTACACGGAACACAATTATTCAAAAAACGTGATCGCAGTGATGGTTTTATCGCCAAACCATGACTAAGGTTATGAACAATTAGTTTTCTAAAAAATATTTGTTCAACTCAGTCGCTCATCTTTGAGTGAACGGAGGCAAGATGCAAACCGGTGAATACCCAGACCCACCTCTGCTCTGTGTACAAAATATCAATAAGCACTATTCCGGTGTTGCGGTGCTGAAAGGCATCGACTTTACCTTGCACGCCGGGGAGGTACATGCCCTGCTCGGTGGCAATGGCGCAGGGAAGTCCACGCTGATGAAGATCATTGCTGGCGTAGTACCACCGGACGGCGGCGCTATCGAGATCAATGGCCAGCGTTGTGCCAGCCTGACCCCGGTAAAAGCGCATCAACTGGGGATCTATCTGGTGCCGCAGGAACCGCTGTTGTTCCCCAGCCTGTCGGTTAAAGAGAATATTCTGTTTGGTCTGCCTGCCAAGCGGGCTGCTGTTGAAAAAATGCAGCAATTACTCGAACTGTTGGGATGCAAGCTTGAGCCCAACAGTATGGCAGGGTCGCTGGATGTGGCTGACCGCCAGATTGTAGAGATCATGCGGGGATTAATGCGTGATTCCCAGATCCTGATCCTGGATGAACCCACAGCGTCGCTGACGCCTGCCGAAACGGACAGACTATTTGCCCGCCTGCATGAACTGCTTGGCAAAGGTGTCGGTATCGTCTTTATTTCCCATAAGCTGCCGGAAATCCGCCAGATTGCCGACCGCGTTAGCGTAATGCGTGACGGCAAAATCGCCCTGACGGGGAAAACCGCCTCGCTGACCACGGATGAGATTATTCAGGCAATCACCCCAGCCGCCCGTAATGTGGATCTCTCCGCTAGCCAGAAACTGTGGCTCGAACTGCCTGGCAATCGGCCAGCCAACCCTCAGGGCAAAGCCGTATTGCAGTTGAGGGAACTCACTGGAGAAGGCTTCCGGCAGGTGACACTCAACGTCCACGCCGGGGAAATCCTGGGTCTGGCTGGCCTAGTCGGTTCCGGGCGCACCGAGTTGGCTGAAACGCTGTATGGATTACGCCCAGCCAGTGCGGGCAGCATCCTGCTCAATGGTGAAGAGATCGCGCAACTGAGCACCCGCCAGCGGTTGCAGCGCGGGCTGATCTATTTACCGGAAGACCGGCAGTCTTCCGGGCTGTATCTGGATTCATCGTTATCCTGGAACGTCTGTGCCCTGACCCATAATAACGGCGGGTTCTGGGCCCATCCACAGCGTGATAACGCTACGCTTGAACGTTATCGCCGGGCACTGAATATCAAATTCAACCACCCAGAACAACCGGCCCGCACCCTGTCTGGCGGTAATCAACAAAAAATACTGATCGCCAAATGCCTGGAAGCATCGCCACAGTTGCTGATCGTTGATGAACCGACCCGTGGCGTCGACGTCGGTGCACGCAACGATATCTATCAGCTCATTCGGAGCATTGCCCAACAGCATGTCGCTATCCTGTTTATTTCATCCGATCTCGAAGAGATAGCCATGATGTCCGATCGCGTCTGCATCATGCACCAGGGCGAGGTGGCAAGCAGCGCTCTGTGTGGCAACGAGATTACTGTGGATACCATCATGCATATGGCCTTTGGCGAACAACACGTCGTATCTCCCTCCTCCTATCAACCTCATACCAACGGGGAGACCTCATGCTAAAGATAATACAAAACAACCGAGAGCTGACGGCGCTGCTGGCCATCATCGCTCTGTTTGCGCTACTGGGGAGCATTGATAGCAGCTATTTCAGTTTTCAGACGCTGACCATGATCTTCAGCAGTTCGCAAATCCTGATGTTGCTGGCCATCGGCGCCGCGCTGGTCATGCTGACCCGTAACATTGATGTCTCCGTCGGTTCCATCACCGGGATGTGTGCGGTGCTGCTTGGGATAACGCTCAATGCCGGGTATAGCTTGCCCGTCGCCTTTGGCGTCACGCTGCTACTCGGTTTGCTGGCGGGCTTTTTTAATGGCGTGCTGGTCGCCTGGTTTAAAATTCCTGCCATAGTCGCCACCCTGGGCACCCTTGGTCTTTATCGTGGCATCATGCTGCTATGGACCGGCGGTAAATGGATCGAAGGGTTGCCAAGCTCGCTCAAGCAGCTTTCTTCACCGGTGCTGCTGGGCATCTCACCGATTGGCTGGCTAACCTTACTGCTGGTGGCGTTAATGGCCTGGCTACTGTTGAAAACCTCATTCGGCCGCAGCTTCTATGCCACCGGTGACAACCTGCAGGGGGCTCGTCAACTCGGGATCCGCACCGAGGCCATCCGCATCATCGCTTTCTCACTGAATGGGCTAATGGCAGCGCTCGCCGGGATCGTGTTTGCCGCACAGATTGGCTTTATTCCAAATCAAACCGGCACCGGCCTGGAAATGAAGGCTATTGCCGCCTGCGTGCTGGGAGGCATCAGCCTGCTTGGTGGCTCTGGCACGGTGGTGGGGGCCATTTTGGGAGCCTATTTCCTGACGCAGATCGACAGCGTGCTGGTACTGTTGCGCATTCCTGCCTGGTGGAACGACTTTATCGCTGGCCTGGTTTTGTTGGGGGTTCTGGTGTTTGATGGCCGCCTGCGCTGTGCCCTGCAAAAGAATATCCGCCGCCAGAAGTATGCCAGGTTTATCGATCCTCCACCCTCGGCCCCCACATCCCCTCACACCACCCAACTCCCTGCCCAGGGAAAAAAACGGGAGATCGCATGATGGCACAATGGCGACGTTTCGGCTGGGAACTGGCGCTGGCCGCCCTGCTGCTGATTGAGATCCTGGCGTTCGGGGTCGTAAATCCACGCATGCTGGACATTAATGTCCTGCTGTTCAGCACCAGCGATTTTATCTGTATTGGCATTGTGGCACTGCCGTTAACCATGGTGATCGTCAGTGGCGGCATTGATATTTCATTTGGTTCCACCATTGGCCTGTGCGCCATTGCGCTAGGAGTGATGTTCCAGGCGGGCCTGCCCTTGCCGTTGGCAATAGCGATAACGCTGGCCCTGGGCGCCCTGTGCGGTTTGATCAACGCCGGCTTGATCATCTACACCGGTATCAATCCTCTAGTGATCACCCTCGGCACCATGTACCTGTTTGGCGGTAGCGCCCTGCTGCTTTCGGGCATCTCTGGTGCCACCGGCTATGAAGGCATCGGCGGATTCCCGATGGTCTTTACCGATTTCGCCAACCTGACCGTGTTCGGCCTACCAGTACCGCTGACCTTCTTTATGGTCTGTGTGCTGCTGTGCTGGCTGCTGATGCACCGGACACATGCAGGGCGCAACATCTTCCTGATTGGCCAAAGCCAGCGCGTGGCGCAATACAGTGCGATCCCGGTTAACCGAACGCTGTACGCACTCTATGCAATGACCGGCTTTGCTTCAGCCATCGCTGCGGTGCTGCTGGTTTCCTACTTTGGTTCGGCTCGTTCCGACCTCGGCGCCTCTTTCCTGATGCCAGCCATCACGGCGGTAGTACTTGGCGGGGCAAATATTTACGGCGGCTCAGGTTCCATTCTCGGTACCGCCGTAGCCGTCTTGCTGGTCGGTTATCTGCAACAAGGATTACAAATGGCTGGCGTGCCCAATCAGATCTCCAGCGCACTTTCCGGAGCGCTGCTGATTATTGTCGTCGTTGGCCGCTCCATCAGCCTGCATCGGCATCAAATCAGAGAGTGGATCCAACGGCGCAGCAGCATCCATCAGGTTTGAACGATGACATACATCTTCTGACAACGCGATATACGGAGAACAACATGAGCCTACAACGTATCAAAAAAATCGCGCTTTTAAGCGTACTCGGCATGGCTTCGCTAAGCATTGGCGTACAGGCAGCAGAGCGCATTGCCTTTATCCCCAAGCTGGTGGGCGTCGGCTTTTTCACCAGCGGCGGTAATGGAGCATTAGAGGCGGGGAAAGAGCTGGGCGTTGACGTAACCTACGATGGCCCAACCGAGCCCAGTGTTTCCGGCCAGGTTCAGTTGATCAATAACTTCGTTAACCAGGGCTATAACGCCATTATCGTCTCTGCCGTCTCCCCGGAAGGACTATGCCCGGCATTAAAACGAGCCATGCAGCGTGGCGTGAAGGTATTGACCTGGGACTCAGACACCAAGCCCGAATGCCGCTCTTATTACATCAATCAGGGTACGCCAGCCCAACTCGGAGGCATGTTGGTCGATATGGCAGCCAATCAGGTGAAGAAAGAAAAGGCCAAAGTCGCCTTCTTCTATTCCAGCCCGACGGTCACCGACCAAAACCAGTGGGTGAATGAAGCCAAACGTAAAATCGAGAAAGACCATCCGGGCTGGGAAGTGGTCACCACGCAGTTTGGTTACAACGATGCCACCAAGTCACTGCAAACCGCCGAAGGGATCCTGAAAGCCTACGGCGATCTGGACGCCATCATCGCCCCGGATGCCAATGCCCTGCCCGCAGCGGCCCAGGCGGCAGAAAACCTCAAGCGTGACAACGTGGCGATTGTGGGGTTCAGCACCCCAAACGTCATGCGCCCTTATATTCAGCGCGGCACGGTTAAAGAGTTCGGCCTGTGGGATGTGGTCGAACAAGGGAAAATTTCGGTTTACGTGGCCAACGCCCTGCTGAAAAACGGTGAATTGAAGGTTGGCGACAAGCTCGACATCCCTGGTGTGGGCCAGGTAGAGGTTTCGCCAAACAGCGTTCAAGGCTATGACTACCAGGCAAAAGGCAATGGCATCGTGCTGCTACCTGAGCGCGTGGTGTTCAATAAAGACAATATCGACAAATACAACTTCTAACCTATCGCCCCGATTATTTGGAGGGAGTAAGACAATGGCTGATTTAGATGACATCAAAGACGGTAAAGACTTCCATATTGACCGGCCGCAGCAAAATGCCCTGTTTAGTTTAAAAGGGTGTGGTGCGCTGGATTGGGGTATGCAGTCCCGCCTGGCACGCATTTTCAACCCCCGCACTAACCGAACCGTGATGCTGGCCTTTGACCACGGCTATTTCCAAGGCCCGACGACCGGGCTGGAGCGGATTGATATCAATATTGCGCCGCTGTTTCAGCATGCAGACGTGTTGATGTGTACCCGGGGTATTCTGCGTAGCGTGATCCCGCCTGCCACTAACAAACCCATCGTCCTGCGCGCTTCAGGAGCAAACTCCATTCTGACCGAATTGAGCAATGAGGCGGTGGCTGTCGCCATGGACGACGCGGTCCGTCTTAATAGCTGTGCCGTCGCCGCGCAGGTTTACATCGGTACGGAACATGAACACCAGTCGATTAAAAACATCATCCAGCTGGTCGATGCAGGTCTTAAAGTCGGCATGCCCACCATGGCGGTGACCGGCGTAGGGAAAGATATGGCGCGCGATCAGCGCTATTTCTCACTGGCCACGCGTATTGCCGCCGAGATGGGGGCGCAAATCATCAAGACTTACTACGTGGATAAAGGGTTCGAACGCATTGTGGCTGGCTGTCCAGTCCCTATCGTCATCGCCGGTGGGAAAAAACTGCCAGAGCGCGAGGCGCTGGAGATGTGCTTCCAGGCCATCGATCAAGGGGCGTCCGGGGTCGATATGGGGCGGAATATTTTCCAGTCAGCAAGCCCGGTTGCCATGATCAAGGCGGTGCACGCCATCGTTCATCAGAACGAAACGGTAGAACACGCCTACGAACTCTTCCTCAGCGAAAAAGGCTGATACGGCTGAAATGCGGGCCGGTTTCCAGGCCCGCCCATTCAAGGAGGCTGATTATGCACGTTACCCTGGTCGAAATTAACGTTCATGACGACAAGGTTGAACGGTTTATCGAGGTGTTTCGGCAAAACCATCTGGGCGCGATCCAGGAAAAGGGCAACCTACGCTTCGATGTGTTACAGGACCCTGACATCCCTACGCGCTTTTATATTTACGAGGCTTACGCCGATGAGCAGGCCGTGGCTTTCCATAAAACGACCCCGCACTACCTGGCCTGTGTCAAAGAGCTGGAGTCTTTGATGACCGGCCCACGCAAAAAGACGGTCTTTATTGGTTTGATGCCCTCACCCACAGGGAAAGGGAGATGATAGCCCCTGCGCTGTTGGGGGAAGAGAGGTTATCTCAGCAACCTCTCTCTTACGGGCCGCGGCAGCAGCCCGTTGCCTGACCACCAGGTATCGAAGTCAACGGGACCTGGCGATAATAGTCAAGGTTTTGCCCATCGCGGTTCCGAACGAGGCCTGCATCAGTTCGCCATCGGTGTTGATTTGTTTCCTTGCAGTGCTTTTTCGGCAACCTGCAGATACTTGGCATCGATATACCGTTTGCGCACCGACTTGAGGATCCCGAACGCAAAACCGGCGGCTGCGATGGGTGTGGATGTCGATGGGCTAGTAAAACCGGTTTTCCGGCCTTGATTTACGGCAAAGCGACCACTGCTTAACCACCTGAGCTAAAACCGTAAAAATATTCTTGACCGGTTAGCCGACTCTCCCTATAGTAGCGCCCCGTTGCACTGAGCAAGCGCAACGTACGGTGAGGTGTCTGAGTGGCTGAAGGAGCACGCCTGGAAAGTGTGTATACGCGAAAGTGTATCGAGGGTTCGAACCCCTCTCTCACCGCCATATTCCAAGAGAAAGTCTGAACTCACGTTCAGACTTTTTTTTGCATGTACCCCAGTCAGAGAGGGGTGAGAAGCCTCGACAGGGTTCGACAAAATGGCTCGCAGCGCAGAGACATTTTGGACGGCCGACAGGCCGCCCGCAGGGTGAGCTTGCGAATCAAGACCTCTCTCACCGCCATATTCTAAAGAAAAAGTCTGAATTCACGCTCAGACTTTTTTGCATGTCCCCTTTCTTTTGGTAAAAGGCCAGTCTGAGTGGCGCGGCTTCAAGGTAGTGGTAAACGTCACAACGATAAAAACGGACAATTTATCGCCACACTCCGTTTAAACAAAAGTTAGAAAGTATTTGCTACAATACCCATAGCGTTATAATTTAGTTACTTTACTCAGGATACAGGTATCATCATGACTAATCAGCACACTGGCGGCGAATTGACTGAAGAACAAAAACAAGAAATTGACTTAATAGCGTTACAACGAGTCGAGGCAATGAATAGCGACGAATTCCTTTGCCAGCGCATTGACGAAAAAGTTCACGCGATGGAAGAACACCTCAAGGCTTATTTCAACAGGTGTTTTTCACTCCACTTAAACAACAAGCATAGCGAAAAGTAAAATCCTTTACGGGCCTGAGCTAAAACGCCCTATTCCAAGCCATTCACTAAACACGGTTTGTTGGTGAGAGGCTGATAAACATGGAAAATGGAGCTATCTAATTGGAAAGTATCAAAGAAATAATTATCTATTTCTCTCTAATGCTACAGGTTTTTTTAGAGTTTCTATCCGTTATTTGCGTTTTTGTCGGGTTGGTAAAGGCACTTTATACCACAATAACCAAAGTTAAAAGTCAGTCTATACTCTATTTAATCAGGGCGCGCTTTGGAACCTGGCTTGCTTTGGCGTTAGAGTTTCAATTAGCGGCTGATATCTTGGCAACGACAATCAACCCTAGCATGGAGGAGTTGATTAAACTGGTCATCATTGCCGTGATACGTACATTCCTTAATTACTTTTTATCTAAAGAGTTAGATTATGCCGAAAACAATGTTGCTGTCGAAGCTAAAACCGACGCAACAACGCTGGAAGGAAAAAAGTAAAGACGTAAAAAAAAGCACGGTTAACTCCTGGGCCAGGCTAAGACTTCTTAGCCGCCATAGGGCTAAACTTCCTCCCCAACTGGGATAACAACATCAACCGGCTGCTGACCACGCGGTTTTTACCCTCGCGTTTAGCGTCATACAGCGCTTCATCCGTCATTTCTATCGCTTTCTCCACCGACATACCGGCCAGATAGAGCGAGGTCCCGATGGAGATGGTCATGCGGATCGGATACCCGTTATCGGTAATAAAATCAAATCCTTCCACCCTGCTGCGAATACGTTCCGCCACGGCAGCAATCTGCTGCGGTTCATAGCTGGAAGTGATGACCATAAACTCCTCGCCACCGTAGCGCCCGACAAAGTCTTCATCGCGAACGCACTCTTGCAAAATGGCCCCTACGCTGGCTAACACACCGTCACCGGCCAAATGGCCATAGGTGTCATTGACCTGTTTGAAATTATCCAAATCCAGCAACATCAGGCCACAAGACTCTCGTTGAGCATGCTGCAGCATCATTTTGTAGTCCACACTGGCACGGTTGTTGATGTGGGTCAGACTGTCGGTCGTCGCCTTGTTGCGCATGGAGAAAAAGGCGTTGATATGGCGCTCTTTAAAGCTCAGGGCGTGGTAGCAAATCGCCAGGCAAAGCGCCGATGCAGCCTGATACAACAGAATATCCAGCCACAGTTCACGGAAGTTGACGAACAAGCCGACCACGGCAATACGGTAAAGCGCAATGATACCGATGGTAAGGTAAAACACCCGGTTCGATTTTTTCCGCCAGACCCCCGATAGCAACAGCGGCAAGATGATCGAACCGATAAACAGATTATCCAGCGTGAAGCCGCCGTTAAAGCCAAAGTTTACCAGATAGCACACTATCCCACTGACTGCACCTCCGAAAAACAGCACCAAAATCATCGGGATCATGGCAAAGCTGTAATAAATATTACCGGTGAGCAACAGCCGAGACTGATTCAGATACAACACCGCCAGCCCTGCCAGCACACCAAATAACACCCGTTTCCACACGGCGGACTGGAAGGAAAAAGGGGCATTTTTGCTAAGCGCAAAGTAGGCGACCGACAGCGTGGCATAGGTGATGCACGCGTCACTGTAAAAAGACGAGATCGACGCAATATATGTCATAACTATTCGGCATACTCCAGGATGCGGCAATGTAGTTTTTCGGGTTATTTTTGACAACGGCCCCCTGTAATACCGCTTCCGACAGCGCTCATCATACTAAAAATCACAATGACTAGGCGGGTATATGTTATTGCCAGGCAATCTATGTCCTATCCTCAATTCAGGATAGTCTGTTATCCATCACACCACGGGGAAAATCTGATGAATATCGATGATGAATTGCAAGCGCTGGTGACCCAAGAAACGGACCTTACCTTCCACCATTTCGACCATGCCACCGCGTGGGAGCTGGGTGTAGCGCTAAAAAATGCCGCAGAACAGCGCCAATTACCCATCGCTATCGAAATTCAGCTGAACGGACAAACGCTGTTTTATTACGCCATGCCAGGGGCAACGCCAGACATTGCCGACTGGGTGCGGCGCAAGCGCAACGTGGTCAACCATTTTCATAAAAGCTCTTATGCCGTGGGCTTACGCCTGCAACAGCGGCAGGTTACGCTGGAGGAAAGATATGGCCTTAGCGTACGTGACTATGCCGCCCACGGCGGCGCATTCCCTATCAACCTGCTCAATGTGGGTTGCGTCGGTTCCATCTCGCTTTCTGGCTCTCCGCAGCTCGAAGACCATCATCTGTTGGTCAGCACTCTTGCTCTGTTTCTCGGCTTATCCTTACCCGCAGTACACTAAGCGATAAAAGCTGCGCTTTTCCCCCCATCCGCAGCGGACGATCTGCACAGGCTGGCGCTTGGCGCACATAGTTCGCTGAACAAATATAAATTAATCACAATCCAGATGCTTTGATACAAATCTAGGTATCGGCGGGCAGAAAGGGGTATGGTATCTACCAGCTATTCCGAGACGGACCTCCATGGCCCGCCATTCCGTTCTCTTTTATAGACTTGGTTTGCAACTTTGATGAAAACGCACGAAATCAACGGTATCCGCCCTTTCAGCGCCCTGATAGATGCCTGCTGGCGCGAGCCCTATTCCCTTCAACGTCTACTGAAAGATGCCATTGCCGGGGTTACCGTCGGCATCATTGCCATACCGCTGGCGATGGCGCTAGCCATTGCCAGCGGCGTTCCCCCACAGTATGGGCTGTATACCGCCGCCATTGCTGGCATCGTGATCGCCGTCAGCGGCGGTTCGCGCTACAGCGTTTCCGGCCCCACCGCGGCGTTTGTGGTGATCCTGTTCCCCGTTTCACAGCAGTTTGGGCTCTCTGGCTTATTGATTGCCACCATGCTGTCCGGCGTATTCCTGCTGATTATGGGGTTAGCGCGGCTTGGTCGCCTGATCGAGTACATTCCACTTTCGGTCACGCTTGGTTTTACCTCCGGGATTGCCATTACCATCGCCACCATGCAGGTGAAGGATTTCTTTGGCTTACAGCTGGCGGAAGTACCGGAAAACTACATCGGTAAGGTAAATGCGCTGTTGCATGCTTTACCCACCTTGGACTATGGCGATACGCTGATTGGCGTGGTCACTCTGGTAGTCCTGCTGCTCTGGCCAAAGCTGGGGCTGCGTATTCCCGGCCACCTGCCCGCCTTGTTGGCTGGCACCGCGGTGATGGCGATCCTGGCTCAGTTCGATCATCAGGTTGCGACCATTGGCTCTCGTTTCAGTTTCGAACTGGCCGACGGCAGCCAAGGCCAAGGTATCCCGCCGATCCTGCCGCAGTGGTTATTGCCCTGGCATCTGCCTGCTGGCGATGGTAAACCGACGGAACTAAGCTGGCAGCTGCTTTCCGCTCTATTACCGGCAGCCTTTTCCATGGCGATGCTTGGGGCGATCGAATCGCTGCTTTGCGCGGTAGTGTTGGATGGCATGACGGGCAAAAAGCACCACTCCAACGCCGAACTGATTGGCCAGGGCGCGGGTAACATCATCGCCCCGTTCTTCGGGGGGATCACCGCAACCGCCGCCATTGCCCGCTCGGCAGCCAACGTGCGTGCAGGGGCAACCTCACCGGTTTCGGCAATCATCCACTCGTTAATGGTGCTGCTGTCCTTGCTGATGCTGGCACCGTGGCTGTCCTACTTACCGCTGGCGGCGATGGCTTCGCTGTTGCTATTGGTTGCCTGGAACATGAGCGAGGCGCATAAAGTGGTTTATCTGCTGCGCCGGGCGCCGAAAGACGACATTTTGGTGATGCTGCTGTGTATGTCGCTAACGGTACTGTTTGATATGGTGATTGCCATTACCGTTGGCATCGTACTGGCCTCACTGCTGTTTATGCGCCGAATCGCACGCATGACCCGCCTAAGCGAGTTGAGCGCCGAAGATGGCCGGCTGGTGCTGCGCGTCAACGGTCCGCTGTTCTTCGCCGCTGCCGAACGCGTGTTCAACGATCTGCTGGTACGCGGTGAAAACTATCATACCATCGTACTGCAATGGGATGCCGTGCCGGTGCTGGATGCCGGGGGGCTCAACGCGTTGCAACGTTATATCGACGCCCTGCCCGCCGAAAAACAGCTGGTGATCACCGATATTCCATTCCAGCCGCTAAAAACCCTGGCTCGTGCTCGCATGAAGCCAATCGATGGTAAGCTGCATTTCTACCCCACCCTGCCAGAAGCGCTCACCGCGCTGAACGCCCACTAAAGCAAAAGGCCCGACAGCTTAATGTCGGGCCTTCAGATTGGCGGGCGCAGCATGCGCGCCCCCACTGAGCGATTTGTCAGCAGTCGTTAGTTGCTGGTATCCAGCTCAGCAAAGCTTTTCACCAGATCGTCGATGGCTTTCATCTGTACCAGGAACGGTTCCAGCTTATCCAACGGCAACGCCGAAGGACCATCGCATTTGGCATTGCTTGGATCTGGGTGCGCCTCGATAAACAGGCCAGCCAAACCTACCGCCATACCAGCACGAGCCAACTCGGCAACCTGCGCACGGCGGCCGCCTGAGGCCGCACCAAACGGATCGCGAGTTTGCAGGGCGTGGGTCACGTCAAAGATCACCGGATGACCACCGGTCACATTCTTCATCACGTTGATACCCAACATGTCGACCACCAGGTTGTCATAGCCAAAGTTGCTGCCACGATCGCACAGAATAACCTGATCGTTGCCGCCTTCTTTGAATTTATCAACGATATTACCCATCTGGCCCGGGCTGACGAACTGCGGTTTCTTGACGTTGATCACCGCGCCGGTTTTCGCCATGGCTTCAACCAGGTCGGTCTGGCGTGCCAGGAAGGCGGGCAGCTGGATCACATCAACTACTTCAGAAACTGGCTGCGCCTGTGCGGCTTCGTGCACATCGGTGATAATTTTCACGCCGAAGGTGCTTTTGATTTCCTGGAAAATCTTCATCCCTTCTTCCAGGCCTGGGCCACGGTAAGAATGGATAGATGAACGGTTGGCTTTATCAAAAGAGGCTTTGAAAACGTAAGGGATGCCCAGTTTTTGCGTCACGGTGACGTAGTGTTCGCAGATGCGCATCGCCAAATCGCGTGATTCCAGTACGTTCATACCGCCGAACAGTACAAACGGCAGATCGTTCGCTACCTTGATGTCGCCAATGCTGACTACTTTCTGTTCCATGCTTGCACCTTATTGATTAATAAATCGGAATAAGTGAATTAATGCAGCGTGACCTGCTTGAGCTCGATGGAGTGGATTTGAATTTTTATCACTTCACTCACCGGGTCTTCAGGACACTGCTCGACAAAATAGTTGAGATCGGAAATGGCGATATGGTTGCATTCCAGTTGGGCATAAATCAAACCACGGTCGCGGATCTCGTAAGGGTCGTCCGGGTCAAAACTCAGCACCGCCTCGCTGGCTCGCAACGCAATTTCCATCTGCTTTTCATCCATCAGCGCGGCTTTCAGCGTATCGAGCATCTTACGCACCACCAGAATGTTTTCCGATTCGTCCAGATCGTCATCTTCCAGTTCAGCCCCCAGGCCCAGATTACCCTTGAGCCAAACCTGCAACTGATGTTCGTTAAGCGTTTCCCCGTTCAGCGGGTTGACCAGCCACATCTCCTCGTCAAGCCAGTCAGCACGCATGATCAACTGAGTGGGGAAAATCACCGGCATCAGCGGCAGATCCAACTGGTGGGCAATATGCAGGAAAATGGTTCCCAGAGAGACTGGCGTACCCTGGCGGGCTTCCAACACCTTATCCAGCCAGATAGCGTCAGACAGCCGATAAACACCGCTGGCACCGCCAAATCCCCAGGTTTTAAAGAATAGTTCGATAAGCGCTTCCAACTGCTGATCCTGGTCGAGATCGTCCGGGATGATTGCGCGCGCTTCCTCACTCAACTGCTGTAACTTGCGCTCAACTTCCACTACCGGAAAGTCCCGCCGGATGATCTTTGATACCAGGATCACCCCCTCACTCAGTGAGGAAGTGTTAAATTCAAAATCGGCAATGCTACTCATAGGTATCCCATCAAGAACGGTATTTTGGTCGTGGCAAGTTTAACGATCAGATACAGACAACCCAGTGCCAGAACGAATGCCAAGGTGCGGATATTCCAGCTTTGCGTCTTCTTGCCCAATGCGACATAACCCAACAGGATATAGATAATAACGCCAAACAACTTCTCGGTCAGCCACGAGTCCATGCCAAGCAGTGGATAAAGTTTGAACATCACCACCAGGGCAATACCGGTGGCAAACAGCACCGTATCATTGATATGCGGCGTGATCTTTACCCAGCGCTTGTTGCTCATCGGCGATGCACGCCACTTCCAGAAGAAACGCAATACAAACAACGTAATGCTGATGGCTACCGTTAATAAATGCAGATGTTTTAGCGCCATGTAAGCGGCCATAGTGGTTTCCTTGGTTTCTTATAGTGGTTTTTGGCCCAGAGTCACGCGATCGTTGCCGCCATAGTCGCGATGCGTTGCCACCGCGATAAACCCCTCAGCATTCAACAGCGTACGTATATTCTCACCCTGTTGCCAACCGTGCTCAAGCAACAGCCACCCCTGTGGCTCTAAATAATCTGCGGCCTGCTGCACGATCGCCGCCAGATCGGCCAGACCCTGGTCGGCAGCCACCAAGGCACTGCCAGGTTCAAAACGGACATCGCCCTGCGCAAGGTGAGGATCGGCTTCATCAATATAGGGAGGATTGCTGGCGATCAGCGCAAACTTTTGCCCGGCGAGCGGCGTAAACCAGCTCCCTTGCAAAAAGCGCGCATTGTTAATCGCCAGTTTTTGCGCGTTATGCTGCGCCAGCGCCACGGCTTCAGGTTGCAGATCGATGCCGGTAAGCTGGCAGTCTGGCCGTTCGCTGGCTAACGCGAGAGCAATCGCGCCGGTGCCAGTGCCAAGATCCAGAATGGCACACGGCGTTGCGGGCAGACGCTCCAGGGCCAACTCCACCAAACATTCGGTATCCGGACGCGGGATTAGCGTAGCGGGCGAAACCGAGAGCGGAAGCGACCAGAACTCACGCTCGCCAACCAGATACGCCACCGGTTCCCCGCGTTCACGGCGAGCCAGCAGCACCGTTAGCTTCTCAGCCTGCTCCGCCGTCAGCGGAGTTTCGCCAAATGCCAACAGGTAGGTTCTGGCCCGACCGGTTACGAAACCCAACAGGATCTCCGCATCACGTTTGGCGCTATCACTGTGCATCAGGCGTAAGGTCGCGGTTTTCAGCCAGGTTTGATAATCCATTACTCAGGCTCGGCAGAGAGTGCGGCCAACTGATCGGCCTGGTATTCCTGCACGATCGGCTGGATTAGCATATCCAGCTTGCCTTCCATCACCTCATCCAGACGATACAGCGTCAGGTTGATACGGTGGTCGGTCACACGCCCCTGCGGGAAGTTATAGGTACGGTTACGATCGGAACGGTCGCCGGTGCCCAGCAGGTTGCGGCGGGTGGAAGCCTCTGCCAACTGGCGTTTCGCCATCTCTGCCGCGCGGATACGTGCCCCAAGCACCGACATCGCCTTGGCTTTGTTCTTGTGCTGTGAACGTTCGTCCTGGCATTCAACCACAATGCCGGTTGGCAAGTGGGTAATACGGATCGCCGAATCGGTGGTGTTAACGTGCTGACCACCGGCCCCGGAAGAACGGAAGGTATCGATTTTCAGATCGCCCGCATTGATTTCTGGCAGCTCCGCCTCTGGCACCGCTGGCATCACCGCCACCGTGCAAGCAGAGGTATGGATACGACCCTGAGATTCGGTTTCCGGCACGCGCTGAACGCGGTGACCGCCAGATTCAAACTTCAGTTGACCGTAAACACCGTCGCCAGAGACTTTGGCAATCACCTCTTTGTAACCTCCGTGCTCGCCCACGTTTTCGCTCATGATCTCAACTCGCCAGCGGCGAGTTTCAGCGTAACGGCTATACATACGGAACAGATCGCCAGCAAAGATGGCCGCTTCGTCGCCACCGGTTCCGGCGCGCACTTCGAGGAAGCAGTCGCGCTCATCGTCCGGATCCTTGGGCAGCAGTAACACCTGCAGCTGTTGTTCCAGCTCTTCCGTCGCCGCTTTGGCCTGTTTCAGCTCTTCCTGCGCCATTTCACGCATTTCCGGATCGTCCAGCATCATTTCTGCCGTGGCGAGATCGTCCTGCACCTGACGCCATTCCAGAAAACAACGGCTGACGTCGGTCAACTGCGCATATTCGCGCGACAGGCCACGGAACCGATCCTGATCGGCAATGACACTGGCATCGCCGAGCAGCGCCTGAACTTCTTCATGGCGCTCTTGTAACGCTTCCAGTTTGGCAACAATAGAAGGCTTCATGCGTGGTTTTAAACCCTGTTAATAAAAGAGAACTAATGCTGATCCAGCCCGAGGCTGTCGCGTAAAATGTGCAACCGCTCCATGTCGCCGTCACCGGCGGCCTGCTGGAGGGATTTGGTAGGGGCATGAATAAGACGATTGGTTAATCTGTGGGCCAGCTCATGGATCACCTGCTCCACGTTAGCGCCTTGAGCAATCGCTGCCAGCGCTTTTGACTCCATTTCCGCACGGATTTGATCGGCCTGCGAACGGTAATCTCTGATGGTATCTGTCGCGCCCTGTGAGCGCAGCCAGGTCATGAAATTGCTGCTTTCCTGCTGCACAATGGTCTCGGCCTGTACGGCCGCCGCCTGCCGTTGTGCCATATTGCTCTGAATAATGGCCTGCAGGTCATCCACGGTGTAGAGATAGGCGTTCGCCAGTTTACCCACTTCCGGCTCGATATCGCGCGGAACGGCAATATCCACCAGCAACATCGGCTGGTTGCGGCGCGCCTTCAGGGCCCGCTCGACCATGCCCTTGCCGATGATGGGCAACGGGCTGGCGGTGGAGCTGATAATGATATCGGCATCTGCCAGGCGTGCGTCAATCTCCGGCAATGAGATCACCTCCGCCCCCACCTCTTGCGCCAATACCTGGGCGCGTTCACGGGTGCGGTTAGCGATGATCATATGCTGCACTTTATGCTCACGCAGATGGCGGGCAACCAGCTCGATCGTTTCCCCCGCGCCGACCAACAGCACATTCAGTTCGGCAAGAGATTCGAAGATTTGACGCGCCAACGCACAGGCGGCAAAGGCAACGGATACCGCGCTGGCACCGATTTCGGTTTCAGTGCGTACACGCTTGGCAACGGAGAAGGATTTCTGAAACAGGCGCTCCAGCTCACCGGAAAGTGACTGACCACGCTGGGATTCGGCAAAGGCTTTCTTTACCTGCCCGAGGATCTGGGGTTCACCCAGTACCAAAGAGTCTAGCCCGCTGGCAACGCGCATCAGGTGGCTGACGGCCTCGTCGCCGTGATGCCAATACAGGCTTTTGCGCACGTCTTCCGCACGCAGATGGTGATAATCACATAACCAGGCTACCAGTTGTTCATGCAGATGATCCTGCTGCTCCACGCTGAGGTACAGCTCGGTGCGGTTACAGGTAGACAGCACAACGCCGCCCTGCACCAATGGCTGTTGCAGCAAGCTATTCAGCGCCTTGTCGATCGACTCTGGGGAGAAGGTCACCCGTTCTCGCAGAGAAACCGGAGCGGTTTTGTGATTAATACCTAACGCAAGAAGGGTCATTGCTTCGAGTAATACTTCTCTTGGTACGGGTTCTCGTTGTCCGGCATTCTACTTGATGCGCGACATCAATTAAAGTGACAACCGCATCTTCCGGCCAATCGCTGGTATTGGCGGGACAAATCAGTCAGCACGACAAAACTCGGTATGTTTCAAACCCATCAGAAACCTCAAGGGAAAAACGCTGAAATGCAGCGCTACCCCTTGCAAACGCCCCTTTGAACCTGCCTGGCGACCTCCTTCGTATTCCCACTGCTTAACATTACACATTACTGATAATCGCGATAGGTTACGGTTTCCATTGTTTTAATTGCTATTTTTTCGGCATGTTCCCATAATCCTGCCAAATAGTTAGCTAGCGAATTATTTACACGGAAACCGTTTCATAATTTCACTTTCTGTAATCGGAAAGTGAGCAAACCAGAAAGCCCCGGGCGTTGTTGGCCGATGGATGGGTTTTCGTATCTTGAGCAGCACGTAAAAAGGGACGTTCCATGAAATTACGTAGATTAAGCCAGGCGGTTAGCGCAGGGCTGATAGCGGGTTGTAGCGCATTTGCAGCACATGGTGAAATCACCTTATTAAAGCAGGATCCGCAAGCTGGCGATCCCCTTAGCCGCCTTACTTTCACCGTTGGCGGTAGTATTCGTCCACAGTTCAATATGATGACTGGCGATGGCGATAAAGGCTCTTATAAACGCAACGGTTTTGACGGCGGCACACGTTTTCGCTTCGCCACCGATTACTACCTATTCGACGACATCAGTTGGATCAACTATTACGAGTTAGGCGTCAACATCCCGGCGTTGTTCAGTTGGGACAATCACTACGCAGAGGGTGCCAACAACACCTCAAGGCGCATGCTGTATACCGGTTTGAAAAGCAAAACCTGGGGCCAATTGACTTACGGTAAGCAAAACAGCGTTTATTACGACGTGGTCGGGGCCAAAACCGACATCTGGGATTACGACATGCTTGCCCAGGCGCCAGGCAACGGCATTAACGGCGATTATGACGGTTCCTATCGTTCACGCAGCATGCTGAAATATAAAAATACCTTTGGCGACGCTGACCTTTATGCCGCTTACCTGTTCAACGACGACGAATACCTGCCTGGTAACGGCTTACGCTACAAGCGCAAGGGCGGCGGCTCGCTGGGCGTCGATTATCACCTGAGTAAAGACCTGACCTGGGGCACCGCCTGGAACTACACCAGCGCCGAGATGCGTAACCCCAATAGTGGCGAAAGCAATGACTACAATCAGAACATTTTTGGTACCGCACTGAGCTGGAAACCGGACAACTGGACGCTCAGCTTTGGCGGCGGCTGGTATGACAACTTCCTGACCAGCAAGAAAAATCAGGTAAACAACTACTTCGCCGGGGATGCCTGGGGGATTGAATATTTCGCCGGTTATACCTTCCCGGTGGGCGAATACGCGGTGAAATCCATCATGCCTTACTTTATGGGCGACCGCCTGCAGTACACCACTGGCCGCGATTATCAGCGTATTGATAATGGCTTGGGTGTCTCCTTCCAGTTCGACTACGGTTTCCGCGCCGACGTTGAACACGTGCTGACGTCCAGCACCGATAATCTGGGCGATATGACGGTTGTTCGTTTGCGTTACGATTTCTGATCTGGCAAAGCGCGCCCTGGTGGCGCGCTGAGACGAAAGACACGCTCTGTAGGGATGCTGCATGCTTCGCCCACAGATTTCCCCCCCAAAAACCCTCGCCATCGTTTACAATCTTCCACACGCCAGCCGCCACCCTTGCCGCAAGGCTTTTGCGCCATTGTATTATTGACGTTACGCCACTCGCCCGTTAGCGTGGTGGCAGAAATGCTAAACAGCACTGCCCCGCAAGGACAAAAGGACAACAAAACGTTATGCCTATCCGCAAAGTTAGTTTGCTTCGCCTGATCCCATTAGCCAGCCTGGTGCTGACGGCCTGTACTCTCACCAAGCCTGGCCCGGCCACCAGCCCGACGTCTCCGCAGTGGCTCGCTCATGAGCAAGCGGTGCAACAGCTTGAGCAGTATCAGACCCGGGGCGCTTTTGCTTATCTGACCGATCAGAAAAAAGTCTACGCCCGCTTCTTCTGGCAACAATACACGCCCGACCGCTACCGCCTGCTGTTGACCAACCCGCTTGGCAGCACCGAGCTGGAGCTGAACGTGCAAAAAAGCGTGGTGCAGCTAACGGATAACCAGGGCAAACGCTATGTCAGCGACAACCCGGAAGAGATGATCCACAAGCTGACCGGCATGCAGATCCCATTGGATAACCTGCGCCAGTGGATGCTTGGCCTGCCAGGGCAAGCTACCGATTTCAGCCTGGACTCCCAGTACCGCCTGAACAAGCTGACCTACAAACAGGGCGATCTGACCTGGGTTGTCACCTATCAGGACTACAATACCGATCTGAAAATCCCGTTACCGAGCCGCCTTGAACTGCAACAGGGCGATCAACGCATCAAGCTGAAAATGGATAACTGGACGCTCAAGTGATGATCCACCAATGGCCTTCCCCGGCAAAGCTGAACCTGTTTCTCTATATCACCGGCCGTCGTGCAGACGGCTACCATCAGTTGCAAACGTTGTTCCAGTTTCTGGATTACGGCGATACGCTCACCGTCCTTCCCCGCCAGGATGACCAGATCCAGTTGCTAACGCCCGTAGAAGGGGTGCCAGATGAGCAGAACCTGATTGTTCGGGCCGCTCGTCTGTTACAGCAACATTGCACTACCCATTCCATTGCCACCCTTCCCCGTGGGGCTGACATCAGCATCGACAAGCGTTTGCCGATGGGTGGCGGCCTTGGCGGCGGCTCTTCCAACGCGGCAACGGTACTGGTCGCGCTGAATGAACTTTGGCAATGTGGCCTGAGCGACGACCAGTTGGCCGATATGGGGCTAACCCTCGGTGCCGATGTCCCGGTTTTTGTGCGCGGCCATGCGGCATTTGCCGAAGGGATTGGTGAGCAGTTACAGCCGGCAAATCCGGTAGAAAAGTGGTATTTGGTCGCTCATCCCGGTGTCAGCATCCCCACTCCAGTGATTTTTGCCGATGCCGAATTAAAAAGAGACACCCCGGTTCGCCCCCTGAACGCCCTATTACAGGCACCTTACGCAAATGATTGCGAACCGATCGCAAGAAAACGTTTTCGCGAGGTTGAACAGCTTCTTTCATGGCTGTTACAATACGCGCCGTCACGCCTGACTGGCACAGGTGCTTGTGTGTTTGCAGAATTCGACTCCGAGCCCGCCGCTCTTCAGGTGTTAAATCAAGCCCCGGCCTGGTTGCGTGGATTTGTAGCGCGTGGCGTTAACGTCTCACCACTACATCGCATCCGTTCCGGGCAGTTTGAGCCGTAGCTCAACGTGTCGTTGCGCAGGGTCGTCTACCTGGCCCTGTCATCTCTGCGCTGCTCTGCAGTTCAAGTTAGTTTTACACACCCGTATGTATATTGCGTCGGCGTCGCCAACTGCCCCTTGGCGAAGGCCGTATGACAATATCTTCTCTGGACGCATGCTGAGGTTCTTCTCGTGCCTGATATGAAGCTTTTTGCTGGTAACGCCACCCCGGAACTAGCACAACGTATTGCCAACCGTTTGTACACCAGCCTTGGTGACGCCGCTGTAGGTCGTTTTAGCGACGGCGAAGTGAGCGTGCAAATCAACGAAAATGTACGCGGCGGTGATATTTTCATCATCCAGTCCACCTGTGCCCCCACCAACGACAACCTGATGGAACTGGTTGTTATGGTTGATGCCCTGCGTCGCGCCTCCGCAGGTCGTATTACTGCTGTAATTCCTTACTTCGGCTATGCCCGCCAGGATCGCCGCGTGCGTTCTGCGCGTGTGCCAATCACTGCCAAAGTTGTTGCCGACTTCCTCTCCAGCGTAGGGGTTGACCGCGTATTGACAGTCGATCTGCATGCCGAGCAGATCCAAGGTTTCTTCGATGTCCCGGTAGATAACGTATTTGGAAGCCCGATCCTGCTGGAAGACATGTTGCAACAGAACCTGGAAAACCCGATCGTGGTTTCCCCAGATATCGGTGGTGTCGTGCGCGCCCGCGCGATCGCCAAACTGCTGAACGATACCGACATGGCCATCATTGATAAACGTCGCCCTCGCGCAAACGTTTCTCAGGTGATGCATATTATCGGGGACGTGGCAGGCCGTGACTGCGTACTGGTCGATGACATGATCGATACCGGTGGTACCTTGTGTAAAGCAGCCGAAGCGTTGAAAGAACGCGGTGCCAAGCGCGTATTTGCCTACGCCACGCACCCGATCTTCTCCGGTAACGCCGTGGATAACATCAGGAACTCGGTGATTGATGAAGTGATCGTCTGTGACACTATTCCGCTGTCAGCAGAAATCAAGGCGTTGAAAAACGTCCGTACTCTGACCTTGTCCGGTATGTTGGCTGAAGCTATCCGCCGTATCAGCAATGAAGAGTCAATTTCCGCGATGTTCGAACATTAATCCCTTCTCTGGCGCAGTTTACCTCCACTGCGCCAGGTTGTTCGGGTGAACATCTCAGAAAACGAAAAACCCGTTGAAGCGTGAGCAACAACGGGTTTTTTACGGGATGCGGGACATAACCTTAAACCTTATACGGCCAGTCTCCCTTGCCTTTGTGCGCCAGATCCTTGGTTGTGGTTAATCAATGTGACGGGCGGCGTGGGTTGTTTTGGCAGCGTTTGTCAAAGTGTTTTACCCACCAATAACGATCTGCTACCCGCTCGCGCCCACCAATACGTGCACCGGCCAGCCACAACAAGGCGCCGATAAAGATACTCATGATGGCGCCGTGGGCAAAGAACTGCGGCAAATTGAACTGTGATACTTCAGCCAGGATGGAGTATCCCACCCCGCCAACCATTACCACCATACCCATTCCCATTAAAACGTTGCCGATGACCTCAGCATTTTTCCGTTTCATATGCCACCTCCAGAGTGCCATGTGCCAATAGCGGGAAAAACCTAACTCGTTCTCCAGCTTTGATTAGTTAAGTATAGTCATTATTTCAGCATGGGTATTGCGTGACCGATCACAAATGGCAACTAAAGGCTGACAATTCTTTACTTTATGTTAAAAGTTAGCGAGATAACTGAATTATTTTACTAATGTATTATTCACTTTTCAGCTATTCACGGGGGGGACGCCAGATTTTTGTCATTCTGCACGCAGGCAGGTACACTAACGGCCTATAAATTTCGAGCTGTGCCGCTGTGAAACCTCAGGCGATTGCAACCTGGAAGGCAACGGGCACGCCCTTTCCATTTTTCTAGCATAGTGAATCTCTTGTGAGCAGTATCAAACTGATTGTTGGCCTGGCCAACCCGGGCGCAGAGTATGCCCAGACACGGCACAATGCCGGCGCATGGTATGTTGACCTACTGGCGCAACGCCACAACCAACCGCTGAAGGAAGAGAGTAAGTTCTTCGGTTACACCGCACGCCTGAATTTGGCCGGTAATGACGTTCGGCTGCTGGTTCCTACTACCTTTATGAACCTGAGTGGCAAAGCCGTTGGCGCCTTGGCTACCTTCTACCGTATTCTGCCGGAAGAGATCCTGGTAGCCCACGACGAGTTGGATCTGCCACCAGGGGTGGCAAAACTCAAATTAGGTGGCAGCAACGGTGGCCACAATGGCCTGAAGGATATCCAGAGCAAGCTGGGCAACAACCCGAACTTTTATCGCTTGCGTATTGGCATCGGCCACCCAGGTGATAAAAACAAGGTGGTAGGCTTTGTGCTGGGTAAGCCGCCAGCATCAGAGCAAACGCTGATTGATGATGCCATCGATGAGTCGCTACGTTGCACAGAGATCTTGCTGAAGGAAGGTATGACTAAAGCCATGAATCGTTTGCATGCATTTAAAGCGACTAGCTAAGCGGTAAGGCCAAGTAATGTGACTATCACTTGCTTGGCCTACTACTTATCGGGCAATAGCGGCACAGTTTGCTGGTACAGCATGGTTGCACGCTGTTTTGCACAACAACATCAACCACATCCGGCGTAGTTTTCTTTTTCAAATCCGCATTTCCACCAAAAAAAGGCCGCTCAATCAGGCTCTTCCTCCGCTCGTTCCTGAAATGAATAATAAAAGAAATAACTGAAAGTAATAATAAAATCGGTGCGGAAAGCACATCAATCCCATTCATGGAATAAATTCCTCCTTGAATTCAAATAGCACAGCAAATAATACGCGGATAATATCTTAAAAAAATACGCCCAACAATACTTATAGTTAAATTTATCGTTAACCCTCTCGGTATACCTCAATATGATTAAGATATTACTTAGGTATTAGAGGTAATATCTTACTTGCTGCATAGGATAATTCTTTGAATTAAAGCAGATAAATCTTATACATTCAAAATCAGCATCGGTTATATATTAAACATATTAACTATTCAGGCTTAATACAAAGAAATATTCAAAAAATAAAAAACAACAATAAAAACATGATAATAGGATAATTACTTATTGAAAAAAACGGTTATAAATCGACAGCACGAACAAATAATAATCATATTTCATACGAGATTCAGCTTAAAATTAATGGATTTCCCAGCCTATATAGATAGCCCATCATAAGACAAGTTACAACTTGAGGTTTAACGTTCTGTAACTCTTTACCCGCTGTAATCCGCCAGCTTTTATTATGATATGTTACCAGGTCATACATTAGATGAGGAACAGCAAGCCTCAGAATAACCCTATACAAAAAGTGCCTTTGTAGCTAAACATGCATTTAAAATAAAACATTAACTCACTTATATTACTAAATATCTGATAACAAATACCCGGAATAATCTCCGCTATTAGCGTTCTATGGCCTATTGCCAGATGTGTTCATCTTGGATCTGTACCTTGCCTGCTAAACACCTCTACCGGCATTAAATTGAGCCGACACAGGCGTAAGCAGCGTAAGGAAGGCCTCGGGTAGTACAGCCTGCAACGGGCAGATCGAGATAACTGCCCATTACGTGTATAATGGCGGGATAATTTCGTCCTTTATGCAGCAGGCTAATGTTAACCTGTTGATAGTCAAGATATTTAAGGTGATATAAACATGGGATTCAAATGCGGTATCGTCGGTCTGCCTAACGTTGGCAAATCCACCCTGTTCAATGCGTTGACCAAAGCGGGTATTGAAGCGGCCAACTTCCCGTTCTGCACCATTGAACCCAATACCGGCGTGGTACCGATGCCCGATGCACGTCTGGATCAACTGGCCGAGATCGTCAAACCACAACGCATTCTGCCTACCACGATGGAATTCGTTGATATCGCAGGCCTGGTAAAAGGGGCTTCCAAAGGTGAAGGCCTGGGTAACCAGTTCCTGACCAACATCCGTGAAACCGAAGCTATCGGCCACGTGGTACGTTGCTTTGAGAATGACAACATCATTCACGTGAATAACAAAGTGGATCCGGCAGACGATATCGACGTCATCAACACCGAGTTGGCGCTGTCCGATCTTGATACCTGCGAACGCGCCATCCACCGTGTGCAAAAGAAAGCCAAAGGCGGCGATAAAGACGCAAAAGCCGAATTGGCCGCACTGGAAAAATGCCTGCCGCAGTTGGAAAACGCCGGTATGCTGCGTGCGCTGGATCTGACTGCTGAAGATAAAGCCGCGATCCGCTACCTGAGCTTCCTGACCCTGAAGCCAACCATGTACATTGCCAATGTCAACGAAGACGGTTTTGAGAACAACCCGTATCTGGATGTTGTGCGTAAGATTGCTGCCGAAGAAGGTTCCGTGGTGGTTGCGGTTTGCGCCGCTGTTGAATCCGACATTGCAGAGCTGGAAGATGAAGACCGCGCTGAATTTATGGCTGAGTTGGGTCTGGAAGAACCAGGTCTGAACCGCGTGATCCGTGCAGGTTATGAATTACTCAATCTGCAAACCTACTTCACCGCTGGCGTGAAGGAAGTGCGTGCCTGGACCATCCCGGTTGGTGCTACTGCCCCGCAAGCGGCCGGTAAAATCCACACCGACTTTGAAAAGGGCTTTATCCGTGCGCAAACCATCGCCTTTGAAGACTTTATCACCTACAAGGGTGAGCAAGGCGCCAAAGAGGCCGGTAAGATGCGTTCAGAAGGGAAAGACTACGTCGTTAAAGATGGCGATGTGATGAACTTCTTGTTCAACGTCTAAATGGTTTCTTGGGCTTCACAACAGTATCTGAACAGCGAATGAAGCCCAGTAAACATCTGAAATCCACGCAACCGCGTGGATTTTTTTATTTCTTGACGCCTCAGGTTTCCTCGCAGCAATGCAGTACAAAATCAGCACAGAGTGAACTACGGAGCTGGCACCACGCCCTGGATTTCGCCGCTATACCCGGTGCGGGAAATTGCCGTCAGCAATACCTGATTATCAAACCCCTCGGGCACAATCACCTCCGCCTGGTGCGTTTTCAGTGAGGCTTTGGCCTTAATCACCCCATCAGTAGAGCGCAACGCTTTATTGATAGAGATGACGCACAGTGAGCAGGTCATGGCTTTGATATCAATAGTGACTTTCTGATTCTCCGCCCATAGCCGCGGCGCAATGAGCACCAGGGCCAACAGCAGAAAAATGCGCTTTTTCATTCCATCATTTCCCAAATCCAAGGTAATACGTAGGGGTAGGTCATCAACGCCAACATCAACGGTACTGATAGCCAGTAAAGCCAAATCAGTACCCGACGGCTGACGACGTTCACGCACACCGGGCGTGGCGACAGATAAAGCCGCCAAAATCCTCGCAGCATCAATCCGATAGCCACAATAATCATGGGCCACTGCAGCCAGGATAGCGCCGGGATCCCAGTGAGCCCGGCGGCAGAGATACCAAACACCAGATACAACAATGGCCCGAGGCAGCAGAGCGTCGATGCTGCGGCGGCAAGCAGAGCCGCCAGCAGCGTCACTACGCTGCCCTTAACGCTGTTCGACAGAGACATAGTCATAGCTAAATTCGGCCGGATCGTAGAAGTTTAACGGGTCGCCATCCACTTCAGCATAGGGGTAACCAAAGTTATTGAGGTCCCCCTGCTCTGCCTCTGGCGAAAGCGCGAAGTCACGAGCGTAGTTAAAACCCACCCAGTTCATTTCCCAGTTGCCGAACAGGTAATCGTTGACGGCTTCAACGGCGGCATCGCCGTTTTCTTTTTTCTCTGCCAGACGCATTTTAGTGACGTCGGCCGGATCGGCCGGCAACCAGCCGAAACCTGCCAGCCAGAACATCGCCCGGCAATGCTGCCCGCCGCTGACTTTTGCCACGCCTTGCTCATCAGCGCTGCCAAATGCCTTCTTCGAATAGCTCCCCAGCTTGCGGGATGCACCCAGACGAATACCAAACATCTCGCGCGCGGGGATCCCGCTGGCACGGCACAACGCGACGAACACGGAGTTGATATCGGTACATTTCCCGCCCAGCTTGCCAGCCTTAAGGATTTGCCCCACATCACCGGTCCCGCAGCCAATCACCGCATCGTCGCGATGCATATGGGTTCTTACCCATTCATGAATTAGCCTCGCCTGCTGCAGAGGGGATTTCTCACTGCCAATAATCTTCAACGCCATTTCTTTCACTAGCCCATCCACCGGGATATGTGGGGTCGCGTTAAGATAGGGTTGTATCTCTGCAGGGAACACCAGATCGGTTTGCGGGAGGTGCCATTCGGCCAGTTGGTTGCTCTTCAGCGGTTCCCAGTCCAAGGTTTCAATCAGCATTTCCACTTTCAGTTCCATCGGGCCTTTGGAATCCGGCCAGGAAGCAAACAACGTTTTGGCTGCGTAGGTATTATTTGCCGTGAGGTAGGCCTGCTGATAGTTGCCAGAAAAAGAAATGTGCTTCAGTTGCTGGAAGGCGGTGTCCAGGGGGACAGGGATCCACAGATTGGCCTTACCTTCTGAGCCTGCTGGCGCTTTCAATTGATACGTTTGTGTCATCACAAAACGTCTTCTGTTATCCACGCAGGTTGACGCCGAGATATCCGTTTTTCGCGACTCAGACCAGACCGGGCTTATCAGCCCAAAAGAAGATAATGCCGCCGCACCCTTGAGAAATTTACGCCTTTCCATCACCGTTCCTTTTTTTATTATCAGATAGCGCCAAAGCCTTGCCCACCGCCTTTGGGAGGGCAATAGTATGCACCCAGGCAGCACAAAACGACATACCGCTGACGCAAAAAGACATCTGGGAATATACGGTAAACGGCATGCGGGAAAGTGGAGACGTCTCAAGAAAAATAAAATACGCTACGGAGCAAACGATCAAGTAGGAGGCGGGATTACTCCCACCGTCCTTACAACAACATTATACGATAAACCGATTCACTAATTGGGTCATCGCTGCCGCTTGGTTGTCCAGTACCTGACTGGCACTGGCCGCTTGGGAAACCAAAGCCGCATTTTGCTGGGTGACTTGTTCAAGCTGATTCAAAGCCAGATGAACCTGCCCCACCCCCAATGATTGTTCGTTGGCGGCCTGAGCGATATCGCTAACATATTGCTTCATCAGCCCAGAGTTATCTGCTGCCGCTTTTAACGCGATCCCGGAAGCCGAAACCCGGGCGACGCCTTCCGCAATTTTTTCCATATTTTGATTAATCAGCTCTCGGATCTGGCTCGCCTCTTTAGCACAACGTTGAGAGAGGTTACGCACCTCACTCGCTACCACCGCAAATCCCCTTCCGGACTCGCCAGCTCGAGCGGCTTCTACCGCAGCATTGAGCGCCAATAAATTGGTCTGAAAAGAAATGTCGTCAATAGAAGCCACGATACGTGAAATCTGCTCGCTAGAATTACGGATCTCCGACATGCTCTGGCTGGCTTCATTCGCCACGCGATTCGCCTGCATGACATCGCGCTCCATCGCCAGCGTGAGTTGTTCAGCTTCGCGGGCGTTATCTGCAGTCTGGGAGATCGCCGTGGACATTTGTTCCATGCTGGCCGCAGTTTCAACGATAGATGCCGCCTGTTCATCAGTACGTTGCGCCAAATCCTGATTGCCAGCAGCAATATCACTGCTAGCATGGTGAAGGATCTCCGAGCCGGATTTAATCTCTTTAACAATATGCTGAATATTTTCAATGGATTGATTATAGGCATGATTCAGTGCTGACAACTCATCACTACCCGGCACGCTAAGGCGTTGGGTCAAATCCCCCTCCATTTCACCAATCGTTTTCAACGTTCCTTGCAGTTGCAGATGGATACTCCGCGCAACGACGATGGCTATCGCCAAGGCAACTGCCAGGGAAAGAAGGCTGATGCACAGGAAAGTCATCCATTCGCTACGTGCCGTGCGTGACAACTCTGCAGCATATTTTTGTAACGTGTCAGCGGTTTGATTCTCTATTTGACGCAGCACTTCAATGCGCAAAGTCTGAGCCTTGAACCAATCAGTAGGATTAACCTTGAATCCACCGGTTGCGACTTTATCGAGCGCAATCTCACGAAACTTAAGGGCATCAGTTGCCGATGTAGAGCGTAATGCGCCATCGAGCGCCGCCGCCTGCTCCGCGGTGCTGAAACGACGAGTCGCAGAAAGCCAGGCCTCTTGTTTTCCCACCACATCGCTCAACTGGCGGAATTGTCCATCACCAAAACGATCGCTAGAGAAAACGCTGGAGAGTAATGCTCGCTCTATTCCCGACTGTTCTTTCAGGTTAAGCAGGCTGTAATACGCTGACAATTCTTGGCCGATTTTGCCCGATGTCGTCAAATGCCCAATACCGCCGACAAAATCCAGCACTTGGGCGATGGTCTTAGTATAGAAACCAATGGCTTGTGGCGCCGCGGTGTTTAAATTGCTGATATTATTACGCACCTCGCCAAGTAACTGGGTTTGGTCGTTAAATAACTGAATCGCGGATGTATCAATCCCTTCCAATGCGCTGCGATCGGTTTTAGATAACAGTTGGCTAAATTTCGCCATAGCCGCATCGGTCAGTTTACGTTGATCCGCTAGTTCAGCGCGAAACTGCCCACCGCCAGAGCCCAGGTAACCTGCGCTCATACCACGCTCTTTTTGCAGCTCATGCACGACATCCCCTGCACCACGCGCAATTGCCGTTAGCTGAACGATGACATCCATCTGACGTTCGGTATTGATACGGGTTTTCATACCCGACCCGGCAAACCAGCATAAAGCCAGTAGCAGTGGAAACAGAGCAATGAAAAGCTTCATTCTCATCGATATACGGTAGATCCCTAACATCCGGTTTCGTCCTATTTAGCTGACAACATCAATAGAACAGCTATCGGCCTGCTTTAAGCACCCTTTAACCACAATGATAGAATTGTTATTATTCCATTGATAAATATCATTATTTTTATTAAAGCATGAGGACTGCCAATGCAACCTCCCTCCTTTGCTCTACCACTTCATCCTCACTTCACACAGCCCCGATAAAATGGCCAGATTCTAACTTCGAGGGATTGAACGTGATTTTTACCAAACGCCTGTGGGCTATCCTCTTTCTCACCATCGGCCTGATGACCGTGCTGGTCAGCCAAGCTCGCGAGCTACCTGCGGTGCAGGATGGTGACATCATTTTCCACACTTCCCGCTCGGCACAGAGCCTGGCGATACAGCAGGCAACCGGCTCACGTTACAGCCACATGGGCATCATTGTGCTGCGAGATGGTAAGCCTTACGTATTCGAAGCGGTATCAACGGTGAAATATACCCCGCTAGCCGCCTGGATCGATCGGGGAGAGCAAAAGCATTTTGTCGTTAAACGCCTCAAGAACGCCAAGCAAATGATGACGCCGTCCGCACAGTTAAAAATACGCCAGCAGGTTAAAAGCTTTGCCGGGAAGCCCTACGACATGCAGTTTTCCTGGTCGGATGAGAAGCTATATTGTTCGGAATTGGTGTGGAAGATTTACGATCGCGCACTAGGGATACAAATCGGCAAGCTGCAAAAAGTACGTGAATTTAACTTTGGTGCTCCTGCCGTGCAGCAGAAACTCAAAGAGCGCTACGGAAAGCAAATCCCGTGGGAGGGGTCGGTTATTTCGCCGAAGGCGATGTTTGAATCACCGCTGCTGGTCACGGTGATCGCGAATTAATCTACGGTGACGTCCCCCATCCGCATGGATAGGGGACTGTATGTGCTACATAGTGGCTCGGCATCTGACAACAGCCCCGGGCTAGCTTGCGTCCTGCACCCGCAACTCCACCTCATGCGCCTCGTCCGCCTGAGGGATCTCCAGTTTGCTCAGCATCCGCGCCATCGCCTCAGCAGGTACGCTGTATTCCCGCTCGGCATTCTGCCGCTGCCACTGGGCATACGGTACTTCCAGGTAAACAATCTTCACCCTTGCACCATAGGCGATAAACAACTCAACCAGTTGGCTACGCAACTGCCGGGTAATATTGGTGGCATTCCAGACAAAAGGTTCGCCCCGCCGTAGCAGCGTTTTTGCCTGCAGCTTGGCCTGCTGCACAACCCAGCCGGTCGCGTTTTTGTCGGTTGGCGAAAGCCGATGCTGGCGGCGAATGTTGTCCAGGCTGATAACCTCAAGCCCAGCGGCATACTGCGCGATATAGCGATCTTTACCCATTCCCGGCAGCGCACAAAGTAACGTTACTTCGCTCTGAAATTGCTCGTAGGGAACAAAATCCACGCTAGCCTGCGGATGCGTCAAATAATGGTAACGCTGGTTATCGCTCGCAAAAGGACGCGCTTGCCCCCAGCATTGCTGTTCCTGACAGAACAGTTCGAACAGCTCGATATTATCCAGCAGGCCGTTTTGGTCTTCACACTCGCGGCCCAACACATCTGCCCGTGCCAACATCGCCAGCAACCGTGTATCTAACCGTAGGGCCGCTAATAACAGCGCCCGCTCCGGCGATGGCCGCCCCATGATCCACAACGGCAAACCATGAAAACGCACCAAGGCCGCAACCTGTTCACGCAGCTCAAACGGCGTAACGATATCCCGATAGAGGATCGAGCGCGTGGTCAGCTCACCGCGTTTAGCGTGGTTGGGTGAGGTCACCGAACCATCGTCGGCAACCCGCGTGGTGCTGCGCTTTTCTACATCGTGCAGCAATGCGGCAGCCCAAACCAGCTCCTGCTGTTGCTCTGGCAATGCCAAAAACTGCGCAGACTCGGTCAGTGCCGCCAGCACAAGCTGGGTATGGATTGCCACATCGCCTTCCGCATGATGGCGAGGATCTTGTGGCACCTGATGCATGTCGGCCACCCAGCGAAATTTATCCGCCAGCCTGCCCCACTGCTTGTCTTCACTTAAGCACCACATGGTTTATCCTCCTGCTGATACTCGTACGCCATACGCGCTCGTTGCCAATTCACTCTCCAGTGACGATCGGTTTTCACATGGTTTTTACGCACGTACTTAAACACGTTATGGGAAAACTGAGCCACTGGGAATTCAGCCGCATTGCGGGTGACAATCCCCTCCATGGTGCATGGCAAGCCGGTATGCACGTCATGCGGCGCAAAACTCCCTACTTCCCCCACCAGCGCCAGTATTGCCGAGCGGTATTCTTGTTCCGTCTGGCGCGGCACGTCCTGCACCACTTCTGGCACACAGGCTAAATCAAATAATGCCGCGTAAAACTGCACTTCTTGCCAACTCAGCCACATGTCTTTACAACGTACGGCGAATAGATAGAAGTCCTGTTGCAGGCCACGATATTCGATCGAATGCGTGGCATATAGGTTCTCGCCAAACAGTTCGATATCGCCCAGGTCATTTTTAATCAATTGCCAACGCTGGCGGATCTGGCGCGTCCAGGCAGAAACCGTCGGTGCCGCATGGGAGCGCGCAAATACGCCATACCGATTCAGGCAGTTATTCTCACCATCGAGCTTTTCCGTATGGATCAGTGAGGGGATTAACCGTATGTCTTGCCAATAGTGCCTATTGATCCGATCGTCACTGGTGGTTCCCGGTGAGAACGGATAATGGTACGTCCGACCATATTTATGTGTTTCCATTTCTTTTCTTCTTATAGCGTTACCGGCCTGCCCCATCAGGCCGATATTGATTAAGCGAGCGGCGTAAAGCTTTCGCCTTTAAACACCCGAACCGGTGAACCACGCACTATTTGATGGTGAAACATCCGTCGTTCAGCACGCTGTTCGTCCAGTTGCTGTTGCTCAAGCTGTTCCAAACGGTGAGCGATCAGCAAATACGCCAAACGTTTATTGGCATGTTGGCTGCGCTCGGTCTGCACTTTGACGCTAATGCCGCTAGCGATATGGGTGGCGCGAATAGCCGATTCCGTTTTATTCACGTGCTGCCCACCTGGCCCGGAGGACTTCAACGTCTCAAAGCGGATCTCGCTCTCTTTTGGCACCACTGCCGGAGAGAAGCGCGCTGCACCAATAAACCAGTTCTTTCTGGAGCGTCCGGAGCGCCACGGGCTTTCGCAAATCCACTGCAATGTCCCGCACCACTTGGCGGCCAATGGCTCCGCCGCTTCGCCGTTAAGCGTCAATAGCACCGAACGCAACGTGCCCGGCAGGCGGCCCTCTTCCCGCTCAACCTCATGCAGTTCCACCTGCATGGCCTGAGCCTCTTTGTGAAACTGGCGTAGTGCCAGGCTCACCGCCAGGCAACATTCATCCGGCCCCTGGGCGGCAGAAATCTGTAATAAGATCATCACTGCCCCCCGCTGGTTTTGTAGGTCAACACCGGCTGCATACGCGCCACCAACGTGACCAATCCGGCCTGCTGCAAGGCTCCCACTACGCTATCAATCGGCTTGTAGGCTTCTGGCGCTTCCTGATAAATCAGCTGGCGATCACGGCAAATCACCCGGCTGCCGAAGCGGGTTCTGGCCAACTGCTCGGTGCTGAAACGCGCCGATAAACGGTCTTTACACTCGGAACGCATCCATTTACGCCCCGCGCCGTGCGCCAGCGAATACAAACTGCTGGCGGCAGGTAGCGGTTGGACAATATAGCTATAATCACCACGCGAGCCGGGGATCACCACCAGACCTTCATCCGACGGCGTAGCCCCTTTACGATGCAGCCAACCAGGCACGCCCTCGATAGTGGCCGCCGCCAGCAGGTTATGATGGATATCCAGCAGGCAATCGCCATCAGCGCGTAACCGCTGCAATATCCGCTGGGCAATAAGTTGCCGGTTTAAACCTGCAAAATCCAGCGCCTGTTGATGCTGTTGCAGATAATCGTTGGCCGCATCGGTATTTTCCAGCAGGCCATGATGCCCATGAGCGCGGACATGCTGTTCCAGTATTAGCTGGCCCAAGCCACGCGAACCGCTGTGCACCAACAACATCAGCCGTTTTTTATCGAGACCGGCCTGCGGCTGATATATTTCGTCGATGCGTAACAGTTCAGCAAAATGATTACCGCCGCCAATGGTGCCCAATGCCCGAGAATAATCGCCAAGCGCGGGAGGAATATCCCCCAACTCTTCTTGCTCTAACGGGCCGTCAATATTGCCCAGCTTTTTTTCCAATTTATCCAGCGACTGTTTCATCGCCAGCAAATCTGTTTGCCATAGCGACATACCGCAACCGATATCATTACCGATTAACGCCGGGTAGAAGCGATGTTGTGAAAAGAAAGCGGCACCGACCGGGTAGCCACGGCCAGGATGCAAATCTGGCATCCCGACCACGCGCACCATATCTGGCAGCTTGGCGGTAATTTCTAATTGTTGGATTGCATTTCCTTCAATCCAGGTGTGTTCCGACGCGATCAATGAAACTCGCGGCGTAACGGAGCCAATAGTATTGCTCATAACCAATCCTGATTAATATTTTATCTAATTTTTTGGATTTGGCGGGCGGTAGCCCTAGCAATACCTGGAGAACAGGAAATTATGCCTGAGGATACGACCCGCAAAGGGTAAACAGTGCTTGATAATTCATGATGTACCTCCTTTGCAAAGTGAATGAATGGGAAAACGCGGCGATAGTACATATAAACTCCAGCGTTAGCAATGGTTGTTCGCGTCGGCCACCAAAATTTAATTCGGGGTGCCGAAAAGTTTGACCCAAGTCAACGTTGCATTTAATTGGCCGCTGGCTGGATAGACTCTGCTGACGATTGTCAGTATATAAATGCAAATGGTAATCATTTTCAGTTAAACTATGACAGGTCTGGATGGCTATGTTGCCACGCATCCCTGCCGCCATCAGTTCTGCCCCATTGAAGGAACTTGCTGTTGAAACATGACACTGAGCTGAATTTAACCCCGCATTTTGCACTGACAGGCAATCAGCCGTTTAAAGATCGTCGAGCCATGATGCCGCTGCGCGGCGCGATCCCCGTAGAAAAACCGCTGCTGGCACCAACCTGGCAAACTGTTATCGGCCAGACCGCGCCCAGCCGCAAGCGGCTGGTGTATCTACACATTCCGTTTTGTGCCACCCACTGCACCTTCTGCGGCTTTTACCAAAACCGTTTCGAGGAGGACAGCTGCACCCGCTACACCAATGCGCTGCTACGCGAGATAGAAATGGAGGCAGACAGCCCTCTGCATCAGTCTGCGCCAATCCATGCCGTCTATTTTGGCGGTGGAACACCTTCGGCGCTTGCCGCACGGGATCTGGCACGTATTATCACCACACTACGCGAACGCCTGCCGTTGGCCCCAGACTGTGAAATCACCATCGAGGGCCGGGTGCTAAACTTTGACGATCAGCGGATAGACGCCTGTCTGGATGCCGGAGCCAATCGCTTTTCGATTGGTATTCAGTCGTTTAATAGCAAAATCCGTAAAAAAATGGCTCGTACCTCCGACGGCGCAAGCGCCATTGCGTTTATGGAAGGACTCGTTCGTCGCGACCGCGCTGCCGTGGTCTGCGATTTGCTATTTGGCTTACCTGGTCAGGATGCGAAACTTTGGGGCGAAGATCTATCGATTGCCCGCGATATCGGGCTGGACGGTGTCGATCTCTACGCCCTCAATCTGCTGCCCAATACGCCTCTAGGTAAGGCAGTGGAAACTGGCCGCACCTCGGTTCCCTCACCTGCCGAGCGGCGCGATCTCTATTTGCAGGGCTGCGATTTCATGGACCAGGCAGGCTGGCGCTGTATCAGCAATAGCCACTGGGCGCGCACCACGCGAGAGCGCAATTTGTACAACCTGCTGATTAAGCAAGGCGCAGACTGCCTGGCCTTTGGCTCCGGCGCGGGAGGCTCGGTCAACGGCTATTCCTGGATGATTGAGCGCAACCTCACTAGCTGGCACGACGCTATCGCTGAGGGTCGCAAACCGCTGATGATGATGATGCGTACCTCAGGTAACCGAAGCCAGTGGCGTCAGCCGCTACAGGCTGGCGTAGAAAACGCGCGCATCCCGCTGGATGAACTGACGCCTCATGCAGAGCAGTTGAAGCCGCTACTCGCACAGTGGCATCAGGCGGGGTTAACCCGCGACGCCTCAACCTGCCTGCGCCTGACCAACGAAGGGCGCTTCTGGGCAAGCAATATTCTGCAGTCTCTTGATGAGCTGCTCCAACAACTGGATCTGCCGCGTATTGCGGTAGCCCCCCTCTAACAGGAGTGAACAATGAAACCATGGCTGATTTTTGGCGCTGGCGGCAAAGGGGTCGGCGCGTTGACTCTGGAACTTGCGCTGGCGGAACAGCGTCCGGTGGTTGCGGTGGTGCGTAATCCTGATGCCGCCGCTCGCCTGCGGGAGAAAGGCGTACAGGTTTATCTCGGTGACGCTTGTGATGCCATTGCGGTCACCCGCGCTTGCGAAGCTGCTGGTGCCAACGCAACAATCATCTCGTCAATGGGAGGAGCACAGGATTATCTGGCCCACAGGACAGTGATAGATACGGCAGAAAAGTGTGAAATATCGCGCATGATCCTCGTCACCTCGTTGGGCTGTGGCGACGGTTGGCCGTTTCTGTCACCACGCGCCAAAGCGGGGTTTGGCCAGGCGGTACGTGAAAAATCGCTGGCGGAAAGCTGGTTACAGACCAGCACGCTAGATCACGCCATCTTGCGCCCCGGCGGGCTGCTAAACGGCAATGCCACCGGCAAGGCGCAACGTTTTCAGGGGCAGGAAGTTCATGGCTTTGTGATGCGTGCGGACGTTGCTGCACATATCCAGCAACTGGCAAGTGCCCCCGCACTCAATCAACAGGTCTATAGCCTGGTTGAACCGGGCCTTAAGCCGGCGTAATCCCCCACGCGGCGCTGCCCTATCAGCGCCGCAATCACTCCGCCAAAGAACGCATCACTTTGATCAGCTCCGATTTACCTTCAAAGCCAATCCCCGGCAGTTCCGGCATAACAATATGGCCATCTTCCACCTTCACCGAGTCCGGGAATCCGCCGTAAGGTTGGAACAGATCCGGGTAGCTTTCATTGCCCCCTAGTCCCAGGCCCGCAGCGATATTCAATGACATCTGGTGGCCGCCATGCGGAATACAGCGGGAGGGAGACCAGCCAAACTGCTCAAGCACTTCCAGGGTGCGGAGATATTCCACCAGCCCATAGGAGAGCGCGCAATCAAACTGCAGATAATCACGGTCAGGCCGCATACAGCCGTAGCGCAACAGATTACGGGCATCTTGGTGTGAAAACAGGTTCTCCCCGGTCGCCATTGGCCCCGGATAGAACTCGGACAGCGCAGCCTGTAAGGCGTAATCCAACGGGTCACCCACCTCTTCGTACCAGAACAGCGGATATTCCCGCAGCATCTTGGCGTAGGCAATCCCGGTTTCTAAATCAAAGCGACCGTTGGCATCCACCGCAAGCCGCGCCTCGAGCCCAATCTCTTGCAATACGGCCTCGATACGACGACGATCTTCCTCCAGCGGCGCACCACCGATCTTCATTTTCACCACGGTGTAACCACGATCCAGATAGCTACGCATCTCCTGACACAGCGCGGTAAGATCTTTGCCTGGATAGTAATAACCACCAGCGGCATAGACGAACACCCGTGGATTAGCCAGCGTGCCTTTCATGTCCGCCAGCATACGGAATAACGGCTGACCGGCAATTTTGGCGGTGGCATCCCAGATCGCCATATCCAGCGTCCCCACAGCCACCGAGCGTTCGCCATGGCCGCCAGGCTTTTCATTGACCATCATCGCCTGCCAGACCCGGTGCGGATCGAGGTTGTCGCCATGCTGATTGAGTAAACTGTCAGGCTCAGCCTGCAAGATGCGATCGCGGAAACGCTCGCGGATCAGCCCCCCTTGCCCATAGCGTCCGTTGGAGTTAAAACCGTAGCCCACCACCCGGCGGCCATCAACCACCACATCGGTCACTACCGCAACCAGGCTGGTGGTCATCTTGCTGAAATCGATATAGGCATTTCTGATCGGCGAGGCAATCGGTTTGGTGATTTCCACCACGTCTGTGATACGCATTTTTCTCTCCAACGGTCGTGATTCGCAGGGATGTTATTGATGCATTTTTTGCATCCTAGGTTATCAGGCATTGGCACCCTGCCGGTTTCTTGCCATAGTAAGCGGCTAGAACATCACCGGCCAATGCGAAAAAAGGATAGCTGTCATGCAGAATCGGCATCACTTGGAACTGACCTGGCTTGAGGATTGCGTGGCGCTGGCTGGGACCCTCAATTTCTCCAAAGCTGCCGAGGCACGCTATGTCACCCAACCGGCATTCAGCCGCCGTATTCAGTCACTGGAAGAGTGGGTTGGCGCGCCACTTTTCGAGCGTAATCGTCGGGGAGTTCACCTTACCAAGGCCGGTGAAGTATTTTGCAAACAGGCACCGGAGTTGATCAGAACGCTCTACGCGCTGAGGAGCGACACCCTGGATGCCACCGGGCAATATCAGCCGGACGTAGTATTTTCAGCCACCCACGCCCTCTCATTCTCTTTCTTTCCGGCGTTGCTCAGGCGTAATGAAAAGATGGCCAGATTAGGCTCTTTTCGCCTGCTGTCCGATACGTTAAAAGCCTGTGAGAACCTGTTGGCACGTGGGGAGGCGCAATTTTTGCTCTGCCATTATCATCCGCATATGCAGATGACTCTCGATGCGGAAAAGTTTGTTAGCCTGCGCCTGGGGGAGGATCGATTGCTGCCTTACAGCTTGGCTCTGCCGGGTTCCTCAACGCCGGCGTGGAAAGTCGGGGAGCAGAAATTCCCTTATCTGTCGTTTAGCAATGACTCAGGGCTGGGCCGAATTATCGCTAACAGTGCAGCAATCAGCCGGGCCAAACGGGATATGGAGGTCGCTTTTACTTCGGATCTTGCCGCCACGTTGCTCGCCATGGTGGCGGCTGGAGAAGGTGTCGCCTGGCTGCCGCAGTCGCTGGCAGAGGCCGACGTTGATAGCGGCAAGATCGTGGTCGCCACCGATCACCCCGACGATCTTTGCCTGCCCATTGAGATACGCCTCTACCGACCCGTGACCAAGATGGCCAAATCCGTTGAGGCGCTGTGGCAGCTATTTACCAAAGTGGCTGAATTGGCCCCTCACCCCAACCCTCTCCCACAGGGAGAGGGAGCTGTCCGGCGTCTTTGATAAGGTTGTGCTGCTTCGGAAAGTAAGGGGCAAGAACAAAAAAGGTAAGGTATTACACAGAACAATCAACGAGCTCAATCGGTCCCCTCTCCCTGTGGGAGTGTACAGACCGGGGACATCATGAACACTTGTTCGGGGACATGGTAGACACTTACAACATAGGTATGAGTACTTCTGAGTGGAGTTGCTTATGCCGTGGGATGA
>Ga0308166_1000141_pt1 | contig 148311 bp, 124 predicted proteins | sample PhyCR2_2_FD_202137 | JGI IMG/M metagenome (GOLD analysis project Ga0308166, IMG submission 202137) | Phyllosphere microbial communities from UC Gill Tract Community Farm, Albany, California, United States - DLSLCC.R2 | ecosystem: Host-associated > Plants > Phyllosphere > Unclassified | place...
ATGACATGGCAGATCTCTCATCCCACGGCATAAGCAACTCCACTCAGAAGTACTCATACCTATGTTGTAAGTGTCTACCATGTCCCCGAACAAGTGTTCATGATGTCCCCGGTCTGTACAGTGGGAGAGGGTTAGGGTGAGGGGTCATTAACGACTCTGAGGTGCTGAAACCTGTGGTTTTTTGTGCAAATCAGCCCGCACAAAAGGTTTTTCTACTGGCGCAATAGTCACGGCAATCCTTTCCAGTAACCCCTGGGTCGGTGCTGCAGTGCCGGAATTGATCAGGACCAGGGGCAGAGCCAACGTAACGGCAATTTTGCGGTAGGACAGCCGTGGTGGCTGCGTGCCACGTTGCAGCATTAAGAAGGTGCTGCTGACAATAAAGCCGAGTGCCAAACCGGTGATCACCTCAGAAGTGGAATGGGCGTGTATCACCAAACGTGAATACCCTACCGCGGCGGCCAACAGATAGCCGACGATCACCGCGGTGCGCCTGACCGGCGACGAGAAACGCCCACAGAGCAACCACAGCAACACCGGCCAGATACTGGCAGACAGGGCCGAGTGGCCGCTGAACCCGGTAAAATCCCAGTGGCTGCTGCCGATACCCCAGCCCATAAACGCCAGCTTCGATACGCAAACTACGGCACCCACGCCGCCAAACAGCAGTATCCATTGCCAAGTCGGTTTTCTGCTGGTAGGGGACAGGAGTAAAATAATAAAGACGATGGCTGCGCAGGGCAGCAGCAGCATGCTGTCACCAAAGAATGTCAGGAAATGCCAGTTCATGTATGGTTTTACTCTAAGAAATAGGATCGAAGACGGTCTTGATGATGGCGTGAATTGTACCCTGAGTCGCCGATTTGCAGTAGCGTAAAAAATCTTAAATCCCCCGGCAAAAGATACTCTGTATGTCAATTACGCCGGTTTGTGGGGATAATCTCCCGCCTTACCGTCTAAACGCTGGCGCCGAGAGCACTAACTCCCTATAATTGACCTGTTTTATACCCCCTTTCCCCACATATGAAATCAGGTCTTTAATTTTATGACTGACAAGTCGCATCAGTGCGTCATTATTGGTATAGCTGGCGCATCAGCCTCCGGAAAAAGCCTTATTGCCAGTACGTTATACCGCGAACTCCGCGATCAGGTTGGCGATCAACATATCGGTGTGATCCCGGAAGACAGTTACTACAAAGACCAGACGCACCTGACCATGGAAGAGCGGGTCAAAACCAACTATGACCACCCCAGCGCCATGGATCACAACCTGCTGTTCCAGCATCTGCAAATGCTGAAATCCGGCCAGGCGATTGAGCTGCCGCTGTATAGCTACACCGAACATACGCGTAAGAAAGAGACGATCCATCTCGAGCCCAAGAAAGTCATCATCCTGGAAGGGATCCTGTTATTGACGGATATCCGTCTGCGCCAGGAAATGAACTTCTCGATTTTTGTCGATACCCCACTGGATATTTGCCTGATGCGCCGCATGAAGCGCGACGTGAATGAGCGTGGCCGCTCCATGGATTCCGTGATGGCGCAGTACCAGAAAACCGTCCGCCCAATGTTCCTGCAGTTTATTGAGCCTTCAAAGCAATACGCCGATATTATCGTACCGCGCGGGGGTAAAAACCGTATCGCGATAGATATCCTGAAGGCAAAAATCAGCCAATTCTTTGAATAAGTCATTAACAGGCCAGCCTGTTTTTGCTGGCCTTTAACGAACTATTTGAGTCCCGACATAGACCTTGAGCCCGTTGTGTGGCAATTTTCGTATAAGTTTATGCGCCTTGATGGAATGGAGAAAATAATGAGACTGTGCGACCGCGATATCGAAGCCTGGCTGGATAACGGAAAACTGGTGATTTCACCGCGTCCTCCCATTGAGCGCATTAACGGGGCCACAGTGGATGTCCGTCTGGGCAATCAGTTCCGCGTGTTCCGTGGCCATACCGCTGCGTTTATCGATCTCAGTGGCCCAAAGGATGAAGTGAGCGCCGCTCTAGACCGCGTAATGAGCGATGAAATCGTGCTGCCGGAAGGCGAAGCTTTCTTCCTCCATCCGGGTGAACTGGCGCTGGCGGTGACGCTGGAGTCGGTCACCATCCCCAACGATCTGGTTGGCTGGCTCGATGGCCGCTCTTCGTTAGCCCGCCTGGGATTGATGGTGCACGTTACCGCACACCGTATCGATCCAGGCTGGCAAGGCTGTATTGTGCTGGAGTTCTATAATTCAGGTAAGCTGCCGTTGGCATTACGCCCTGGCATGTTGATCGGTGCGCTGAGTTTTGAACCGCTTTCCGGGCCTGCGTCACGGCCATACAATAGCCGCCAGGACGCGAAATACAGGGATCAGCAAGGGGCCGTGGCCAGTCGTATTGACAAGGATTAACAGCGAACCGGTATTACGCTGACACGAGGATGGCATGAGAAGACTACTGACGACTTTGGTGATTTTGCTGGTGGTGCTGGTGGCGGGGATGTCTGCCTTGGTGCTGTTGGTTAATCCGAATGATTTCCGCGGCTATATGATCAAGAAGGTTGAGCAGAGCAGTGGCTATCATCTGACGCTGGAAGGCGACCTTCGTTGGCACGTCTGGCCACAGTTGAGCATTCTTGCCGGGCGAATGACGCTGACGGCGCCAGGGGCAGCGGCTCCGGCGGTTAGCGCAGATAATATGCGTCTGGATGTCAAACTGCTGCCGCTCCTTTCCCACCAGCTTTACGTTAAGCAGGTGATGCTCAAAAATGCCGTTATCCGCCTGACCCCCGACAGCGCAGAGCAAAACCAGCCCGATGCCCCTATCGCCCCCGGTGGTAACCAGGCGGATGATGGCTCGGGATCCCTGTGGAAATTTGATATCGACAACCTGCGGGTGGTGGACAGCCTGCTGATCTGGCAACGAGCCAACAACGAGCAGATTAACGTTCGCGATATCAATTTAACCCTGCAGCAAAATGAAAAGCATCAGGCGCAGATCGAGCTTTCCAGTCGGGTGAATCGCGACCAACGCGATCTGAGCTTCAACCTGGCGGCTAATCTCGATCTACAACAGTTTCCCCGCCAGATAGGTGCACAGGTCACGCAGTTTAGCTACCAGCTTGAGGGCGCAGATATTCTTGCCGGTGCCATCAAGGGGGAAGGGAGCGTACAGGCGGTTTATCAGCAGGCTTCCCAGCAGATTGTCTTGAGCCAACTGATGCTCAGTGTCAATGATAGCCAGTTGACGGGGAGTGCTAGCGCGCAGTTCGGCCCCGTGCCGGCTTACACCCTGGATCTCAGTGCCACACAACTCAATCTGGATGCGCTCTCGGGCTGGCAGACAAAAACCTCTGATGAGGAGAAGCTACCGCAGCCGGTGACCGCATCCCCGGTGATCGCCAATCAGGCGGACGATCCACAACAGAATTTACAGGTGTTACGTGACTTCAACGCACAGCTCAAGCTGAAGGCGGACCAGGTTACCTACCGTGGGATGTTGATTAGTCAGTTGGCGGTGCAGGCAAGCAACCAACAGGGATTAATGACGGTGGCTACGCTGTCTGGTAAGTTGGCCGGCGGTGATTTCTCCCTGCCTGGTTCGATGGATGCGCGAACTGATAAGCCGCTGATTAAACTGCAGCCGCAGTTACGGCACATTGAGCTGGGCGAGGTACTCAAGGCCTTCGACATGCCATTGGCGCTGACCGGCACGTTCAACATGCAGGGCGATTTGAGCGGCGACCGCCTCAATGCCAAGGCTTTCGAACATCGTTGGCAAGGAACGGCGGAGTTGTCCATGCAGAATGCGCAGCTTCATGGCCTGAATATTCAACAGCTTATCCAGCAAGCCGTGGCGCGTAATGACAGTAGCGTACGTGGTGAGGATAACAACCAGCGCTACACCGCGGTGCAACAAATGAGCGCCAAGGCCAGCTTGAGCAAGGGGCAGATCACGCTCAGCGAGTTACAGGCAGAATCACCGGTGATGAACCTGACCGGCAGCGGTACGCTCAATATGCCTGGCAAACAGTGCGATTTAACCATGAACGTACTGGTCACGGGAGGTTGGCAGGGCAACAATGCGTTAATCGCACAACTGCGCGAAACGCCGATCCCTCTGCGCGTCTATGGCCCTTGGGATCAGCTCAATTATCAACTGCAGGTCGATCAGCTATTGCGTAAAAAGCTGCAGGATCGTGCCAAAGACGCCTTGAACAAGTGGGCGGAGAAGAATAAAGGGTCCCAGGATGGCCAGGATCTGAAAAAACTGCTCGATAAGCTGTAAACCTTATCAAACACTGCCCGCGCTCTCTTTAGGTTGGATGAGCGCGGGTTTGCCCCCCGGACGACAAAATCAATACCTTTGATATTCATCTGGCATACTGCTGATGGCTTCCCTACAATAAGGGATCTGTTAATGAATAAAGCAAGGATTGACGGTGTCAAAAGCGAATTCTAATGCCACCATTGTGGATATTGCCCGCCGAGCCAACGTGACCAATATCACTGTCTCCCGTGCTTTTAATAAACCCGAACTGGTCAAGTCTGAAACGCTCGAGAAAATTCACGCTATTGCCAAAGAGCTTAATTATGTTCCCAATGCTTTCGCTCAGGGATTAAAGAAAAGCAGCAGCCAAATTATCGGCATTGTTACCAGTAGCATGTATAACCCTTTTTATTCCAACCTGATCCAAACCGTATCGCGTATTGCCCGCATGCAGGGCTATCAGATTATGCTGTTTGATACCGACGGCAGTGAAGAAGCTGAAATGCAGGCGGTACAGGCGCTGTTCGGTTATAAGGCTCGGGGCATCTTGCTCTCTGCCGTACGCGACGATCGGCACTATCAACCCGCCTACCTTGATCAGGCCGAACGCTATCACACTCCGCTGATCCTGATCGACAGGGACATTTATAATCAACAGCTTAGTGGCGTTTTCCTCAACAACCAAGAGATTGGCAAACTGGCCGGGAAATATCTGGCCGAGCAGCCGGAAAGTAATATCCTGATCCTGGGTGGTCCGGCCGACTCGGAAATTACCTTGGCGCGAACCCAGGGGATTATTGATGCTCTGGAGGAGAAGGGGAGTAAAATCACCATTATCAATGGCGACTATGATTTTATTTCACAAGAGGCACGGGTGAAAGAATATCTTGCCGATGAACGGCATCAGCCGGATTATATCGTGGGCCTCAACGGTATTATCACGCTGGGTGCTATTTCTTTATGCCATCAGCTGGGTATTTACCATCGGGTGAAATTCTTCTCGATCGATGAACCGCCCAAGGCGCGGGATTATGGGCAGCATATTGCCGGGGTTTATCACGATACGCAGGTGTTAGGGGAAATCGCGGCGGAGTTATTGTTTAATGCGATTAAAAATAATCACAGCGATCAACCATTAAGACGGGAATTTTTTACCGGGATGTTGCTTGTCGAGTGATGGCCCCTCACCCCAACCCTCTCCCACAGGGAGAGGGAGCTGTACGGTGCACATACGTAGCCCGCGTAGCTTCGGAAAGTAGGGAGTAAAAACAAGAAAGGCAAGGTCTTACTCAGGGCAATCAACGAACTCGATCGGTCCCCTCTCCCTGTGGGAGAGGGTTAGGGTGAGGGGTAATTCGCTGAATTATCAGGCTAATCGCATCCTGTTACTGCCCGTAGTAAGCATTTTTACCGTGCTTGCGTAAAAAGTGCTTATCCAACAGCGCGGGTTGCATGGGCGGGATCGTCGGAGTCAATTGCCGCGTGGCCATCGCCATTGCCGCCACTTCCTCCATCACCACCGCATTATGCACCGCATCCGCCGCCGTTTTTCCCCAGGCGAACGGCCCATGAGAATAGACCAACACCCCCGGCACCTGTTGCGGATCGCGCTTCGTCTGTTGGAACGTCTCGATAATCACCTGGCCGGTTTCCCGCTCATAGTCGCCAGCAATCTCGTCCTCACGCATAGGGCGGGTACAGGGAATGTCACCATAAAAATAGTCGGCATGGGTGGTGCCCAGAGCCGGGATCGCCTGGCCAGCCTGTGCCCAGATGGTGGCATTACGGCTGTGGGTATGGACGATGCCGCCAATCTCGGGAAAGGCGCGATACAGCGCCAAATGGGTATCGGTATCCGAGGACGGTTTACGCTGCCCTTCCTGGATCACACCGTCCAAATCCACCACCACCAGATCGTCTACCGTCATCACCTCATAGGCGATCCCCGAAGGTTTGATCACCACCAGCCCCTGTTGGCGATCGATCGCCGACACGTTACCCCAGGTAAAGGTCACCAAACCATAACCCGGCAGGCTGAGATTGGCCGCCAAAACCTGCTGCTTCAACTCGCTTAACATGTGATGCCTCCCTGTTTCATCTGCTGCTCGATCCAGCTCTTGGCCTGGGTGATATGCTGGATATCCTGGCCATCGTTGCGCGTCCACATTTCCAGCAGGAATGGGCCGCGATAGTTGAGCCGTTTTAACACGCCAAACGTATGGGCAAAGTCCACGCAGCCGCTGCCGAAAGGCACATCGCGGAATTGCCCTGTGGTGCCAGGCAGCACCGGTAAGGTATCTTTTAAATGGATGGCGGTGATCTTGTCGATGCCATGCTCCAGCTCAAAATCGACGTCATTACCCCAGGCGCTGAGGTTGCCGATATCGGGATAGACGGTAAACCACGGGCTTGCAATCTGCCGGGCAAACTCGCGCCATTTGCTGATGCTGTTGATAAAGGTGGTATCCATGATCTCCACGGACAGCATCACCTGTGCCTTGGCCGCCAGCTCTACCGCCCATTGCATACCTTCGATAAACCGCTGGCGCGTATGGCGATCGGCAGTTTCGTAATAGACGTCATACCCCGCTAGCTGAATATTCCTGATCCCGACGTCGACGGCGAAATCCAACGCCTTTTGCATCAACGTGCGCGCCTGCTGGCGGATGGCGGCATCATGGCTGCCAAACGGATAACGACGATGGGCGGATAAACACATGCTGGGCACCGTGATACCGCTGTCAAAACGAGCGTTGATCAGCTCCAGCCGCTGCTGACGATCCCAGTCCAGGCGCTGCTGACGTTCCGGCTGCTCATCAATGGAGATCTCCATAAACTGGAAACCCAACTCGCTGGCGATACCCAGGCGTTGTGCCCAATCAAGATCCGCTGGCAAGGCTTTTTCGTACAGCCCAAGTGAGACGGTATTAGTGGTTTGCATGCTGGTTGGCCTCATTTAATGCTTGGGCGATATTCAGGTAGCCCGTAAAGCGATCGCGTAAGCGTCGGTTAGCCGCCGCGTCGGGATAATAGGTGTGGACTTCAGGCTGAATGACCTGCACGGCCTCGGTAAAGCTGCTGTACTCCCCGGCACCAACGGCGGCACAGATCGCCGCAGCCCGGCAACCGCTTTGCTGGATATTCACCACCTCCAGCGGCAAATTACCGGCGTTGGCAAACATCTGCATCCAGACGTCGGACTGCGTGGGGCCGCCGGTCATGCGAATACGCTCTACGCGCGGATTCAGCGCCACCAGGCGATCCTGATGAACCAGATGAGAGAACACGATACCCTGATAGATCGCGTGCACGATATCGGCCATGTCATGGTGCCCGCTCAGGCCAATCAGCCCGCCCGGCAGATTGCTACCGAGGTTGGAGCCGAACAGATAGGGCAGGAATGTGATGTCGCTCGGTTGCTTGCTGCGTTCTTGTACCCAACGGTTAAACTGCGCATAGCGCTGATGGTCGTTGTCGCAAAACTGCCGTAAGAACCAGGCCAGATTACTCGCCGAGGTTGGGCTGCCTTCGTGAACAAAATAGCGGCCCTCCATGCAATAACGCCCCCAGGCAAAGGGATGGGAGGAGGGGAGGAGGTCTTCCGTTACACAGGTGGCAATCGACCAGGTACCCGCAACGGCACTCAGGGTACGATCGTCGACCACTCCCGAGCATAAGGCCGCACCAACCACATCAAACAGGCCGCCATACACCGCCGTTCCTGCGGGTAATCCGCATTGGGCAGCGGCAGTGGCGGTCACTTGCCCGGCAAGCTCGGCAGAACCTAGCAGCGGCGCGGTTTTATCGGCCACTTCCTCAATGCCGAAAGCTGCCATCAATACTGGGTCGTAGTCGGCCGTTTGCTGGTTGAACAGGTTGCTGCCGGAGATGTTGGTGATCTCCGCCGTCGCTTCACCCGTCAGGCGAAAGCGCAGGTAGTCATGGGCCATCAGCACCCGATCAATCGCCTCATATTGCGCGGGCTCATGCTGTTTCAACCAACGTAACAGTACTGCCGGATGGCTGTTCCAGATGGGTTGCAGGCTACGCGGGTAGGTGACGGCTTCGATACCCTGCTGCTGTAACTCAACCACCATCGCCCCGGCACGAGTATCCGAAGAAACAATGCCGTTGCGGACCGGCTGGCCCTTTTTATCAATGGCATATAGCCCTTTGCCGTGTGATGAGAAGCTTACGCCACGCACTCGATCGCCGGTTATACCCGCGAGGCTGAGTACCTGGCTAATGGTTTGGCAAAGATCACGCCACAAAACCTCCATCTCGCGCTCAGAGAAACCGGGCTGTGGGGAAACAGTTTCCCCATCACACTCCGCTACGGCAATTTCCTCTCCGTTAGCTCGGTATAGACCCGCCTTGATCAGCGTGCCGCCAATATCAATGCCCAGAAAATATCCCATATCGGTTCTCCCTAGCTTATTTACGGCGGCTGGAACTGAGGTAGATAGCGGCGAGGATAATGCCGCCCTTGACCACGTTCTGGATGTAAGGCGACACGCTCATCAGGTTGAGGCCGTTATTCAATACGCCAAGCATCATGGCGCCCACCAGCGTGCCGATAATGGCACCTCTGCCACCAGAGATGGCGGCCCCACCAAGCACTACGGCGGCGATGGCATCCAGCTCAAAACCTTCACCGGCGTTGGGCTGCCCGCTCATCAGGCGTGAAGTGAGTACCAACCCAGCCAGTGCGGCGGTCGTTCCACTCACCACATACACCAGGACTTTGTAACGGGGTACGCGAATACCGCTCAGGCGCGCGGCCTCTTCGTTGCCGCCAATGGCGTAGACATAGCGGCCAAACGGCAGGTGGTTAAGCATCAGGTAGGCCAGAATATAAACGCCGACCATGATCAGCACCGGTACTTGAATACCCAGTACGGAACCGCGGCCGAAGAAGGAGAACATGTCCGGCAAGCCAGAAATCGGGTAGCCGCCGGTGTACAGTAGTGCCAAACCACGGGCGATACCCATTGAGGCCAGGGTGACGATAATCGGTGGCATGCGCAGATAGGCAATGCAGGCGCCGTTGGCCAGGCCAAACAGGGCGCCGATCGCCAACGCGGCGACCATCGCCAGAGGAATAGGGATCCCTCCCAGCATCAAGCCAGCCGCAATGGAACCGGACAGTGCCATCACCGGCCCGACCGAGAGATCGATGCCCCCAGTCAGGATTGCGCAGGTCATGCCCACCGCAATAATGGCGTTGATCGACACCTGGCGTGCCACGTTGGTCAGGTTGTTGACCGTCAGGAAGCTGTCATTAAGCCCGCTCATCAGCAGGAACAGAATGGCGAAGCCGATAAAAGGCAGCATCGCGGGGTGGTGCAGCAACTTCTCCCAGCGCTTGCCGAGGCTCTGCTTCTGGGCCGCGTGGGTAGGTGGGGATTGTTCAATTCCGATCATAATGCACTCCCGGTTGCATGAAGCATGATGTTATGAGACTCGATTTCATCCCCTGCCAATTCGGCAACAATGTGGCCGCCACGGAACACCAGCACTCGGTCGCAAACGCCGATGATTTCCGGTAACTCGGATGAAATCATGATGATAGAAATGCCTTTCTGCGTGAGCTGTTGCATCAGCTGGTAGATTTCGGATTTGGCGCCGACGTCAATGCCACGGGTGGGCTCATCAAAAATAAGGATGTTGCAGTCATTGTTCAGCCAGCGGGCGATGACCACTTTTTGTTGGTTGCCGCCGCTCAGAGTGCTGACGGCGGTATCCGCGTCCGGGGTTTTCACGCCTACCGCGCGGATCAGGCGCTGAACGATATCGTCGTCCTTGCGGGCGTTAACGAATATCTTGCCGAACCGCTCATGGCGGTTGAGGGTGATGTTCTGCGCCACGGAAAAGGGCAGCACCAGCCCCTCGGTTTTACGGCTTTCCGGCAGCAGGCCAATGCCTTGCTTCAATGCCAAAGCCGGGTTCCGCAGGGTGGTTGGTTGCCCGCCAAGGGTGACCTGCTTGCGATAGCATGCGCTGGCACCGATCAATGCGGAGACCGTCTCTGTACGGCCCGAGCCCACTAATCCGGCAAATCCCAGGATCTCGCCTTTGAACAGGTGGAAGCGATCTTCCTGCTGATGCTTGGTGCGCTGAATGCTGGCTTCCAGCAGGCGAACCGAGGTATCGACAGGGTGCGATTTCACCGGGAAGGCATTTTCGATTTTGCGCCCGACCATCAGCTTCACCAGTTCATCCACGTTGGTGTCGGCCGTGGGCAGCGTTTGCACATAGGTGCCGTCGCGCAAGACGGTGATCTGGTCGCAGATGGTGAAGATTTCATCCAGGTGGTGCGAGATGAAAATCATGCCGACGCCCAGCAGTTTCAAATCGTTCATGACGCTGAACAGGTGATCGGCTTCTCCCGGCGTCAAGGTGGCGGTAGGCTCATCCAGCACCAGTACGCGTGCGTCGAGCGACAGCGCCTTGGCAATCTCGACAAACTGTTGCTGCGCCACGCTCAGCTGCGCCACTGGGCAATCCAGATCGATATTCACCGTCAGCCGTTTGAAAATAGCCTCGGCTTTTTTTCGCATGGCTTTACGGTCTAATAATCCCCAGCGGTTCTTGATTTCCCGATTGAGGAAAATATTGTCCAGGGCGTTCATATAAGGAATAAGCGAGAATTCCTGAAATATGATCCCCACTCCGGCGTTAATGGCCTGCCGATAATTATCAAACTGGCGGCTGGTGCCCTCCATGATTATTTCGCCAGAATCCGGTTGGTGAATACCACACAGGATTTTCACCAACGTCGATTTACCGGCTCCGTTTTCCCCAAGCAAGGCGTGTATTTGGCCGTGTTGAATGGTGAGGTCAATACCGTCCAACGCCTTCACGCCCGGAAAGGACTTCTTGATCTGTTTTAATTCTAATAACGCCGTCACGGTTAACTCCTCCGGGTTTTATACCTACCGTTGCGAAATCAATAGGTCGGGTACAAACCTCAACCGGCTCGTTGTGTTGTAGGGGCGCCGTATTTTGCGCCCGCTTTGATAATCAATGCGTTGGTTTGAGGCAAACTACACATTCAGCAGCATTGCCGCGTGGTCATCAAACTCGAGGCCGGGCGTTTACCAGCTAAAGCCTTTGGCGTTGCTGCTGTCGATCAGCTTCACTTTCACCGGAATGGTGCTTGGTACGTTGGCACCCCAGTAGCGGGCCAGAGCAATCCCCAAGGCAATACGTGCCTGGTCGCGTGGGAACTGCGCGGAGGTGGCGATAAACGGTGAGTTCGGTTTCAGGATCTCCTTAATCGCTTCAGGCTGGCCATCGACGCTGACCAATTTGACCTTGGCACCGTTACTCTCAATGGCTGCCAATGCGCCCAGGGCACCTACGTCGTTGACGCTAAAGATACCGGCCAGGTCGGGAGTAGATTGCAGCATGTTTTCGGTCACAGTCAGTGCGGTATCACGCTCTTGCTTACCGTTCTGCTTGGTGACAATCTTCATTTCCGGGTGCTTTTTAATGGCGTCTTCAAAACCACGGACGCGTTCCAGGATCGGCACCACCGGGATACCGTCCAGGATCGCCACCTTGCCTTTGTTGCCCAGGGATTTGGCCAGGTATTCACCCGCCTGGAAACCGGCATCATAGTTTTCCGAACCGACAAAGGAATCCAACGGGCCTTCGGCCTGGGCATCGATCGCCACGACCACCGCTCCGGCCTTGTGGGCCGAGATCACCGCCGACTGCACGCCAACCGAATCTGTCGGGTTAATCAGTAAAATATCGACTTTCTTTTGCAGCATATCTTCCACATCATTAATCTGCTTTGAGACGTCATGATGGGCATCCGCAATATACAGCTTGGCGCCAATATCACCGGCGGCCTGCTCTAATGCCTGTTTCATGGAGACAAAATAGTCGTTATTCATTTCCTGGAATGAAACGCCAATGGTGATCTGTTTAGCTAATGCCGATTGGCTGGCCAGCAGCATGCCGCCGGCGAGCATCACGGGTAAGGTTTTCTTGAATAATGAAAACATAGTTTATTCTCCTGTTGTAGGGGCGGTATTTTTCTTTCAGTGTTATTTATAATAATTAGGTCGTTATCGGCCAGAAGTCGGCCTCGCCATCAAAGGGCGTTATCATTGTTTGCTTAAAACTAATCACTCAATATTAAGGGACTAAAATAACCTTGATGGAATCCGTTGAATCGGCCAGGGCGAATGCCTGATCCCATTCTTTTAATGAATAACTGTGGGTCACCACGCCTTTGGAGGTCACCAGACCCCGTTCAAAAAGATCGATGGCAATTTCATAGCTATAAGGTGCCAGGTGCGCCCCGCGAATATCCAACTCTTTGCGATCGCCGATGATTGACCAGTCTACGGTGGTTTCCTTACCAAACACGCTGAACTCGACAAAGCGGCCGAGCTTACGGATCATCTGCAATCCTTGGGTAACCCCAATCGGTGCGCCGGTTGCTTCGATGTAAACATCACAACCGTAGCCGTCGGTTAACGCCTTGACGATTTTATCGGCATCTTCCTTGAGCGGGTTGATGACCACGTCGGCACCGAAGGCTTTTGCCAGCTCCAAGCGTTCGTCGATGGCGTCAATCACGATCAGCTTTTTCGGCGTCTTCAGCTTGGCAACCTGTACCATACAAAGCCCCAACGGCCCGGCACCGGCCAGCACTACCACGTCGTCTAGCTGGATATCCCCACGGGCAACGGTGTGGATAGCACAGGCCATCGGCTCGATCAGCACGGCATCTTCATGGCTGAGGCTTTCCGGGATCTTGTGCACGATGGCATTGGCGGAAAAACGCATGTATTCCGACATTCCCCCCTCGGCCACGTCCTTTTGGAAGCCGTAGATATTGTGCGTCTCACACATCCAATAGCTGCCGGACTTACAGTAACGGCACTCCCAGCAAGGCACGATCTGCTCGGCAATGACGCGTTCGCCGATCTTGTACTTCTGCTCTGTGCCTTCTCCCATGGCAACAATACGGCCGTAAAATTCGTGGCCGGGCACGACCGGCGGTTTTACCCAAGGGTTTTCACCCCAAAACATCTGGGCACCGTTTTTACATTTACAATCGCCGGCACAGATCCCGCAGCCTTCGACCTTGATCACCAACTCTTTGGCTTTAGGTAGCGGGGTAGGGACTTGTTCAAACCGGTAATCCTGCGGGCCATGGCAAACCACCGCGCTCATCTTTTCGGGTAACTGACTCATTTTCCTCTCCATTGTTATGCTTGATAGCAATACGAAATCAATGTTGACGTTGTCATTTTTATGAAAATAAAAAGGTTAATATTTATTTAAGTTATATTTTTCATGATGTTGATAATAAATTTAAACTCTTTACTGAAAATGACAACGTGAACATTGGCGATCATATAACCAAACTGGAGAAAACATTTGTTTGATCAAACTCACACATCGTTAACATCTGACGTAAAGATTCTACAAATTCAGATCATGATCACAATGTTATGTCGGCTGTATGTAAGATAGGGGAAAGATGAGTCATTTAATTTATTGAAATTAAATCAATTATTTTCCTGTTTGATGGTCAGTTTGCTTGCTCTGGGCTGTCTGGCTGCGGCTTCCGACATCTACCCGCCCGGTGGAAGGTTATCGCCAAAGCGACCTGGCTGGGAATTTCACGATTTGTTGATAGTTTCCCCCTGTAACATTGATGAATGTCATAATATCTTGTAGTGCTTTTCGGCAGAGTGTGGCGTCAATCGGCTGCTATCGGGCGATGAGCTGAAGTAAAATAATTAAATCGAGGAATAATAATGGAACTTCTGATTGGAGCCTTGGTAGCGGTGTTCGTTGGCCGTTACATCATCAAGGGCTATTCTGCCACTGGGGTGTTAATGGTTGGCGGCCTGGTGCTGCTGGCGGTGAGTGCATTTATGGGCAAAAATCTGCTGCCCGCCAGTGCGACGTCGACCGGGTGGCGCGCCACCGATATTTTCGAATATGTCAAAATCCTGCTGATGAGCCGCGGTGGCGATCTCGGCATGATGATCATGATGCTGTGTGGCTTCGCCGCTTACATGACGCACATTGGCGCCAATGACGTGGTGGTCAAGCTGGCGTCCCGTCCATTGCAGATGATCAATTCCCCCTATTTACTGATGATTGCGGCCTACTTTGTTGCCTGCCTGATGTCACTGGCCGTCTCTTCGGCGACAGGGCTTGGCGTGCTATTGATGGCAACGCTGTTCCCGCTGATGGTTAACGTGGGGATCAGCCGCGGTGCGGCGGCAGCTATCTGTGCTTCTCCTGCAGCCATTATCCTTTCGCCTACTTCGGGTGATGTGGTGCTGGCCGCCAAGGCGGCCGAAATGCCGCTGGTGGATTTCGCCTTCAAAACCACGCTGCCGATCTCTATCGCTGCCATTATCTGTATGGCGATTGCCCACTTCTTCTGGCAACGCTATCTCGACCGTAAAGCCAACGAACAGCACCACATCATGGACGTGAGTGAAATCACTACCAATGCGCCCGGTTTTTACGCCATCTTGCCGTTTACCCCGATCCTGGGGGTACTGGTCTTTGATGGTAAATGGGGGCCGGAGCTGCACATCATTACCGTATTGGTGATTTGTATGTTCATGGCCGCGGTGATCGAGTTTATCCGCAGCTTCAACGCCAAAACGGTGTTCGCCGGTTTAGAAGTGGCTTACCGTGGCATGGCCGATGCGTTTGCCAGCGTTGTGATGCTGTTGGTCGCGGCTGGGGTGTTTGCCCAGGGTTTGAGCACCGTTGGCTTTATCAGCGGTTTGATCAGCCTGGCACAGTCGTTTGGCACCGGCGGTATCATCATGATGTTGGTGCTGGTGGTGATCACCATGCTGGCGGCGATGACGACCGGCTCTGGTAATGCGCCGTTCTATGCGTTTGTTGAGCTGATCCCGAAACTGGCGGCACAGATGGGGGTTAACCCGGCTTACCTGGTGATCCCGATGCTGCAAGCTTCCAACCTGGGCCGTACGCTCTCGCCGGTTTCTGGCGTAGTGGTAGCGGTTTCTGGTATGGCAAAAATCTCACCGTTCGAAGTAGTGAAACGTACCTCGGTACCGGTGATTGTCGGGCTGGTGGTGGTGATTGTGGCGACGGAGTTGCTGGTGCCAGTGCACCTGTAAGCTATGTAGGCATGCTGTGCCCGTTTGACATCAATGCTGGGCACCTCAAGTGGGTGCCCAGTAAAGATTTACTCTTCGTCCTCTTCGTTAGGTGTCACTAACGGCGTGATCTTCACCTTCACGATGCGGTGGCTACTGATTTCCAACGGTTCAAACAGATAGTCGCCAATCTTCAGTTGCTCACCTTCGCGTGGAATGCGCTGGCAATGCTCCATCAGCAAGCCTGCCAAGGTATGATATTCCCGCTTTTCTTCTATCGGCAGTGGCACATACAGCACCAGATCTTCCAGCGGCATATGGCCATTGGCAATCCAGCAACCTTCGCTGGTTTGCTGGATATCATGGCGTGCATCCACCTCTTCATCGGCCTCTGGCAGATTACCGGCGATGGTTTCCATCACGTCGGTTAACGTCACCACCCCTTCGACCGAACCAAACTCATCCACCACAAACGCAAAGTGGGTTTTGGCCTGGCGGAACTGCTCCAACGCAGACAGCAGCGTTAACTGCTCCGGGAAGATCAGTGGCTGGCGCACCAAGGCCCGCAGATCCAGCGGTGATTGCTGCAACTGCTGTTTCAGCACATCAATGGTGTGGATCACCCCTAATGGCTCATCGCTGGCGCTATTTTCGGTTACCACGATGCGCGTATGCTGGTTTTTCTCCAACAGCTGCGTCAATTTATCCAGCGGGCCGTTAAGCCCAAGGTATTCCACATCGTGCCGCGAAGTCATGATACTGCTGACGGTACGCTGTGCCATGCCCAGCACCCGCTCGATCATATGGCGTTCCTGCTGGTTGAAGATTTCACCATTCTCGTTATAGCTGTCTGCCAGCAGATGTGCCGAATGGCTGTCGATCTCGGCCTCTTCATGCTTGCCGCTTAACATGCGCAATACGGCTTCTGCGGTACGCTCACGCAAAGGCCGCACCTTGGAAAGGAAACGGCGGCGGTTAAACTGGGCAAACTGGTTCAAGGCTTCGATCATCACCGAGAAACCGATCGCTGCGTAGAGATAGCCCTTCGGAATGGCATAGCCAAAGCCTTCGGCCACCAGGCTGAAACCAATCATCAGCAAGAAGCTGAGACACAGAATAACAATGGTGGGATGAGCATTCACAAAGCGCGTGAGCGGTTTGCTGGCCAGCAACATCAAACCAATGGCGATACACACCGCGATCATCATCACGGCCAGATGATCGACCATCCCGACTGCGGTGATCACCGAATCCAGCGAGAAGACGGCATCCAGTACCACAATCTGCGCGACCACTGGCCAGAAACGCGCACCTTTGCGTGTCCCATGGTGTTCCTCGTCTTTACCCTCCAGCCGCTCGTTCAGCTCCATAGTAGCTTTAAACAGCAGGAAGATACCCCCGACCAGCATTATCAGGTCGCGGCCACTGAAAGCGTGCCCCATGGCCACAAACAGCGGTTTGGTCAGGGTGGCTAGCCAGGATATCGAGGCCAGCAGCAACAGGCGCATCACGAGCGCCAGTAAAAGACCGACAATGCGGGCTTTATCACGTTGTTTCTTAGGTAATTTCTCCGCCAAAATGGCGATAAAGATCAGGTTGTCAATGCCCAGTACGATTTCCAGTACAACCAGGGTGGCCAAGCCGGCCCAAATTGTTGGATCTGCGATCCATTCCATACGCCTAATTTCACCTTTTAGTTCGACGGCTTATGCCGCTTTGAGAATGATGGACGCTGAGGGAGGGGATTTCAACACTAAATCCGCACGAGGTGCGGGTAATCTATGCCAGTAGAATAATTAAACAGCGTCAGGATCTGGTCAATAAGGGGGCTGATAGCAGAAAACAGGGAACAAATAGCTGCTTATAAATCCTGCACTTAGATAATTATCTTTATAATCAATTTGTTGTAAATTAGCTAAACGAGTAAAATCTTAAAAATCGAGTATCCCTAGTAGTCTTATTCTGAAAAGGTCTTAATGCAGCCACTAAGACTTGTTTCACTGGGTCAATAGTATAAGAATCTTAGCATCCTATAAATGATAGCAAGACTGACCACTTGGCCAGGAAGGCATAGCCTTTTCCCTATTCTGCGACTTGCCTCTCATTAAATTCTGAACAGAACCTCAGGTTCATCTACGAGCGTGGAGTCGGCTGCACGCTCGTCAGTTCAAACATTGTCTACAGTGCATTGGTAGCTGCAAGCCAAGGGCGGTAGCGTGCCTAAAACGTCACTTTAATATTTTAATTAATTGATTTTTATAGTTAAAAATTCATTTGAACGTAAGGCTCTACCACTTATCCTGGCTCTGTTACACTTACTTGTTATTTGTCGGTGGAAGAAATTTATGCAAAAAAGATTGAAGGCCGTTATCCCAGTAGCAGGTTTGGGCACCCGTATGCTGCCTGCAACCAAGGCGATCCCTAAAGAAATGCTGCCTGTGGTCGATAAGCCATTGATTCAGTACATCGTGAGTGAATGCGTTGCGGCGGGTATCAAGGATATCGTACTGGTCACGCACTCATCGAAAAACGCGATCGAAAACCACTTCGATACCTCCTTTGAGCTGGAAGCGACGTTGGAAGCTCGAGTAAAACGCCAACTGCTTGCCGAAGTTCAAAGTATCTGCCCGCCAGATGTAACGGTGATGCAGGTACGTCAAGGGCAAGCCAAAGGGCTGGGTCACGCGGTGTTATGTGCTCAACCAATGATTGGGGATAACCCATTTGTGGTGCTGTTGCCAGACGTGTTATTGGATGACTCTACTGCCGATCTGCAGAAAGAAAACCTGGCCAAAATGATCCAGCGTTTTGAGCAAACCGGCTTTAGCCAGATTATGGTTGAGCCAGTACCGGAAGAGGACGTTTCCAAATACGGTGTGGTCGATTGCGGCGGCGTGGCGTTAGCCGCTGGTGCAAGTACGCCAATGACTGCGGTGGTAGAGAAGCCTGCACGGGAAGATGCACCTTCTAACCTGGCCGTAGTAGGGCGCTATGTTCTCTCTGCCGATATCTGGCCATTGTTAGAGAAAACTCCCCCGGGTGCTGGTGATGAAATCCAACTGACCGACGCTATTGCCATGTTGATGGAGCAGGAAACGGTAGAAGCTTTCCATATGAGCGGCAAATCCCACGATTGTGGTGACAAACTGGGCTATATGAAGGCGTTTGTCCAGTATGCCCTGCGCCACCCTTCCGAAGGCGAAAACTTCACCCAGTGGATGAAACAGACCCTGAACAGCAAGTAATTGCCTGAGCCGGTTAGCACGACCACGAGATTTTAAGAGGAACACCATGTCGATGAAGTTGAAAGCCGTCATTCCTGTTGCTGGTCTGGGTATGCGCATGTTGCCTGCGACCAAGGCGATCCCGAAAGAGATGCTGCCGATCGTTGATAAGCCGTTGATCCAATATATCGTCAACGAATGCGTGGCTGCCGGGATCAAGGAAATCATTCTGGTTACCCACTCCTCCAAGAACGCGATCGAAAACCATTTCGATACGTCTTATGAGCTTGAGGCTATGCTTGAAGCGCGCGTGAAGCGTCAGCTGCTGGATGAAGTTAAATCCATCACGCCGAAGGGCGTAACCCTGATGCACATCCGCCAAGGGCAACCGAAAGGATTGGGGCATGCGGTACTGTGTGCCAAACCACTGGTAGGTGATTCACCTTTCGTGGTGGTGCTGCCGGACGTGCTGCTGGATGACGCCAAGGCGGATATGCACAAAGACAACCTGGCGCATATGATTGCCCGCTTCGAAGAGAATGGGCTGAGCCAGGTACTGGTGCAGCCTGCGGATGAAAACGTGCTGTATGACTACTCGGTGGCAGAATGTGAGACCACGACCCTGCAACCAGGGGAGAGCTCACGCATGACGTCGATCATTGAGAAGCCAAGCCGTGAAGTGAAACTGAAATCCAATTATTCTGCTGTTGGCCGTTATGTGCTCTCTGCCGACATCTGGCCGATTTTGGAAAAAACACAGCCAGGCGCCTGGGGCCGAATTCAACTAACCGATGCGATTGCTGACCTGATGAAACAACAGACGGTAGAAGCGATGGAACTGGTAGGGGAATCGTTTAACTGCGGTGAAAAACTAGGCTATCTCCAAGCCTTTGTGACCTACGGCCTACGCCACCCCACGCAGGGCGAAGCCTTCCGCGAATGGGCCGAGCAGCTAAAACTGTAGTAATTTGTACTGAAAAAGAGCGGAAAAATCTTTATAGTTAGAGGCCTGCGGAAATCTCAGCGGGCCTTTTGACTTGCCCGCGTTCGTTCGCACATGAAAACACTCCTGGTGCATGCGCCAGTCACTACGAGTTTGAGAGACATCTTAGCAAACCCAGACTCAACGTTTGCTCAATGAGTGCTTTCATGCATGTATCGCAGGACTGCCGTACATAGCGCAAACAAAAAATTTTGCTAAGCACCACCCCCAAGCGGCCATGGTTGGCCAGGTGTTTAGCGTTGCAAGTTTACTTACTTTGAAAGTGATGAAAATTCGATGGCAAAGAAACAATGGAAGCTGATACCGCTCCTGGTATCAATCAGTGTGATCAGCGGTTGTACCGTGGTCCCTGGTACCCACCTCTCTACCAGCGGTAAAAACGTTGTTAAGCAGGAAGACAGCGATTTTAACCTGAATAAGCTGGTCAATATCTACCCGATGACGCCGAGCCTGGTTGAGAAAATGCGACCAAAACCGGTCATCGCGCAAACCAACCCAGCCTTGGAACGTGATCTGCAGAGCTATGAGTACCGTATCGGTGTGGGCGACGTGCTGATGGTGACTGTTTGGGATCATCCGGAGTTGACTACTCCGGCAGGCCAATACCGTAGTGCTAGTGACACAGGCAACTGGGTAAATGCTGATGGCACCATCTTCTATCCTTATATTGGTAAGATTAAGGTGGTTGGTAAAACCATGGCCCAGATTCGTACTGAGATCGCTAGCCGTTTGGCACAATATATTGAGAGCCCACAGGTGGATGTGAGTATTGCCGCATTCCGTTCGCAAAAAGTCTATGTAACTGGTGAAGTTACTAAATCGGGTCAGCAGCCGATTACTAACGTGCCACTGACTGTAATGGATGCAATAAATGCTGCGGGGGGACTATCTGACAATGCGGATTGGCGTAATGTAGTGCTAACGCATAATGGCAAAGAGCAGCGTATTTCTCTTCAGGCCTTGATGCAAAAGGGCGACCTGATGCAAAACCATCTTCTTTATCCTGGCGACATTCTCTACATTCCTCGTAACGATGACCTAAAAGTATTCGTGATGGGAGAGGTGAAGAAGCAGGCTACTCTGAAGATGGACCGAAGTGGTATGACATTAACTGAGGCTCTGGGAAATGCCGATGGTATAGACCAGGCAATGTCTGATGCGACTGGGGTGTTTGTTATTCGGCCACTACGCGGGGCTGAAGGAAACAAAATAGCTAATATTTACCAACTGAACGCGGCAGATGCCTCCGCATTAGTCATGGGAACTGAGTTCCAGCTAAAGCCTTATGATATCGTCTACGTGACAACTGCGCCTGTTGTACGTTGGAACCGTGTGATCAGTCAACTAGTACCGACAATCACAGGTGTCCATGATATGACAGAAACTGTACGTTTCATCAATCAGTGGAATTAATATATGTTTAATTCGATTTTGGTTGTTTGCGTAGGAAATATCTGCCGCTCTCCAACTGGAGAGCGTCTATTAAAGAATTATTTGCCTACAAAGGATATTAGTTCAGCAGGCCTTAGTGCTGTTGTTGGTGACCCAGCAAATCGAATGTCGAGAGAAGTTGCTGAGGCTAATGGCCTCTCCCTTGAAGGGCATATTGCTAGACAGGTTACACCTGAGCTTTGTCGATCTAACGATGTCATTTTAGTTATGGAACGACGGCATATCAATGCAATTTGTGCACTATGCCCAGAGGCTAGAGGGAAAACTTTTTTATTAGGGCATTGGCTTGATCAAAAAGAAATTCCGGATCCTCACAGGAAAAGCAAGGAAGCTTTCGATTTCGTCTATGAGTTAATCAATAAGTCAGCTATAAGTTGGTCAAAAGCATTAAATGATAATTAGGAACGATGATGTCAAATAAGAATGAAAATGCTAAGCAGCAAGCAAATGAAGATATTGACTTCGGTCGACTTATAGGTGTTCTATTAGATGCTCGTTGGCTAATCATTGGAGTGACAGTTGCGTTCACAACGTTGAGTATATTGTTATCCATTTTTCTTACGCCACAGTACAAAGCTGATGCGCTGATTCAAGTTGAGAAAAATGTAGGTAGCTCAATACTGAATGATATTACGCAGATGCTACCAAATAGCCAGCCAGAGTCTGCAACTGAGATTGAACTCATTAAATCAAGAATGATTTTGGGTAAGACAGTAGATGAATTAAATCTAAGGACTATCCTCGAAAGGGACTCTATTCCTGTCATTGGTGATGGTATCTCTAGGCTTTTGGGAAATGACAGTACCTCCATTGATATTGAGCAGTTTAATGTTTCCGACAACAACATGGACGAAAAGTATGAGCTAAAACTCATCGATGATAAGTCCTATATTTTGTCAAAAGGTGGCACTGAGTTAATTAAAGGAACCGTTGGGGAAGTTGCAAGCAAAGGCGACGTATCTATACTTATAAACGCAATAGATAATTTTTTACCTAGCGATGATTCCTTCACGATAAAGAAAATAAGTAATGCGGAAGCCATCTCAAATTTATTAGAAGATTTATCCGTTACTGATAAAGGCAAAGATACCGGTGTACTTGAACTGAGCTTGGTTGGTAAAGATAAGAGTAAGATTGTTAAAGTCCTTGATAGTATCAGTGAAAACTATGTACTACAAAATGTAGAAAGGAAATCCGAGGAAGCAGGGAAGAGCCTGAGTTTTTTGAATCAGCAATTACCAGACGTACGAAGTAATCTGGAAAGTGCGGAAAATAAGTTAAACCAATTTAGGCAAACGAATGACTCGATTGATCTTAGTTTAGAGGCTAAATCTGTATTAGATACGATGGTTGCTGTTGAGTCGCAACTGAATGAATTAACCTTTAAAGAGTCTGAGATATCTAAACTGTATACAAAGGAACACCCTGCTTATAGGGCATTAATGGAGAAAAGGAAAACATTAGAGGGGGAAAGGACTAAATTAGATAGAAAAATAAGCGCTATGCCTAAAACGCAACAGGAAATATTACGACTGACGCGTGATGTGAGCGCAGGGCAGCAGGTTTATATGCAGTTGCTTGGTAAGCAGCAAGAGCTAAGCATAAATAAAGCAAGTACGGTTGGCAATGTTAGAATTGTTGATAGTGCTGTTGTGCAAGATAAACCTGTTTCACCTAAAAAGGGAATTCTAGTAGTTGTATTTACAGTATTCGGCTTCATAATATCCACCCTTTACGTGTTGGTAAAATCAGCGTTTCATCGAGGAATTGAAAACCCATCCGAACTTGATGAAATGGGTATCAACGTATACGCAAGTATCCCATTATCTGAAACGCAGAAGAAAAAGGATAGTGAGTTTCTATTCAGGAACAAGAAAAAAACAGGCCTAACGAACTCTAAAGTACCTGAGTTACTTGCCGTTGATAATCCGGCTGATTTGTCTATCGAGTCGATTCGCGGTCTTCGAACAAGTCTGCACTTTGCTATGCTAGAAGCTAAGAATAATGTGTTATTAATCTCAGGGCCTAGTCCTGGTATCGGTAAAACGTTTGTAAGTAGCAACTTGGCAGCTGTAATTGCGCAGGCCGGGAAAAAAGTATTGTTCGTCGATGCTGATATGCGTAAAGGTTTTGCACACTTACAGTTTAACTATGAAGCAACTGGTGGGTTGTCAGATATGTTATCGTCAGATGAACCATTCGAAAAATATGTGAAAGAAACATATGTTGATAACCTCTCGTTTATTTCCCGAGGGGCTGTCCCGCCGAACCCTTCTGAACTGTTGATGAGAGCAAGGTTTGAAAACTTCGTGCGTTGGGCTGAGAAGAATTACGATTTAGTTTTAATCGATTCACCACCAATTTTAGCAGTGACAGATGGAATTATAATCGGAAAATTGGCCGGTACATGTCTGCTAGTTGCTAAGTTTGGTGAAAACAGTTCGAAAGAAATTGAAATTTGTGTTCGTCGGCTAGAACAGAATGGAATCGATTTTAAAGGTGTGATTCTCAATGCTATGGTAAGAAAAGCATCAAATGAGTATAGTTATGAGGGTTATGGCTATTACGCTTATTCTTATAAAAATGAATCGGACAAAAAGTAAATAAATAAGCTGCACACTAAGATTAATTAGTGTGCAGCTATAATGGCGATTTATCATGACAATGACTAGTGTTGCAAGACTATTACTTCTCATGTCGATCTTTTGGGTCGGTATGGATTCTTATATATTAGTAAATGTCAATTATTTAGATATTACGATAGTAACCTATCTTGCCCAGTTAATAAAAATACTACTTTTCCTGGCTCCAGCAGTGATATTCTATGCAAAATATGGCATTAATAAACGTGCTCTAAGTGTCTTCTTCATTTATAACTTATTTTTAGTTGTGTTTGTAGTATTTGGATTGATTAGTGGGAATGATAAAACCAATATAATATTATCATTGAAAAATATATATTTATGGATATGGTATGCTTTACTTTTAAATAGTATCAACTTTAAAATATCGACTTCATTTTCACGTAAAATAATGTTCTCTTTTGTTGTGGCTATTCTGTTAAATATAGTTTACTCAGTTTATATTAGTTTGTCATTCAGTGGGAAGCTTTCTGATTTTTATTTTTATGAACTTTATAATAATAAGGGAATGTTTGAATCCTGGAATTTTATAAGAGATGGACAGGTACGAGCGTTTGGCTTGGTTGGTTCTAAACTTACATTGTCGCAGATGGCTTTCATTCCAGGCTCTTTTATAATGATGGCTTTTATTTATAATAGAGATATATTAAAGAAGGTTTTTTCTTTAATCCTTGGACTTGTAATATTATATGGGTTATATATTACAAATACGCGAAATCCTTTATTTGCGATAGCATTATCTACAATAGTGTTTTTAATTTTTAGAAGATTTAAAATCACTGGGTTAAGATTCCTGATTGTATTTATAGTTGTTTATTTATTTAGTATATATGTTGTAGGATATTTGAGTGAAAGTGGAATCGGTGATGAGTCATCACAGGTTCGTATTCCTATGATTATTGATTTTTTACTTCAATTACAAAATAGACCGATTGGTTATGGTATCGGTAGTACTGGTATAGCTAACTTGACCTATAAGTTTTTCTACGAATCATCGGCAGCAACTATATTTATGGATTTAGGGGTCGTAGGGGGGGCTTTATTTTGGTTGGGTGTACTCCGAGTGGCATTTGTCTCAATGAAGTATGGTAATGATAGTCAGGATGTTGAGATGAAAATACTATATCAAACAATTTCATTTTCATTATTGTGCCTTCTATTTATAACAAACTTCACCAATATTTTCGATTTTAGCCTAATGTGGTTTTCTATCATTATCGTCCTAGCAACTAAGATTGAGAGAACATGATGTGCGAATATATTATAAGTGAGTGGCTATAATGTTTTTATTACGGCTAATAAAAAATAATAAAATACAGGTTTTTTGTTCAAGAATTTTAGGTGCAGGAATTGTATTACTTTTGCAACTTTTTGTTTTTAAAATGGAAAATCAGTCAATATCTGGCGTTTTTTTTATATCATACACGTTATTTCAAATAATGAACGTACTATGCAGATTTGGTGCGGATGTGTTCATAGTGAGAAATTATAATCAGCTTGGTTATCGCTCGAGGCGATATGAAGTTTCTGCAAGTTTTTACAGTTCTCTAATTTTATCTATACCTTGTATCATAGCATTTATTTTAATAGGCCACTGCTTTGCTGTATCATGGTTTGGTGCCAATAATATACCTGCGTCTACATATGCTATTTTTAGTATTGGTATTTTACTCCCCTTAACTAGTTCGTCCTCAATCATATATTATATATATCAGGCAAGAAATAGAGTTGTAATGCAGATATTGGGACTTAATGTATTTCAGCCACTTATTTTCTTATTATTATATATAATACTATGTGGTTTTAGAGAGTATTATAAGTTCAGTATCGACATCTTACCATTGATCTTGGCTTTTTATTCTTCTGTTTTTATATGTTTTTTTGTTTCACTGTTTTTTAGTAAAAAAATAAATTACCCGGTTATATTCTCGCGGGAGATGCTAAATTTTAACATTCATTTAAAAAGAGCCAAAAGCAATAAAGATTTTATTTTATCTACCACTGGGACTCAGGTAATTGGTTGGTTGCCTTATTTACTTTCCTCGTTTATTCTTGGGCCAACTTTTGCTTCTGTCTTTAATTTGATACAGCGTTTTGCAATGGTGAATTCATTTATATCTATTTCTATTAATAGCGTATCCTCGCCATTAATGGCAAAAATGTTGAGTGAGAAAGATTGGAAAGGTATATCTCATCTTTTAAAGAGAAATACTTTGTTTTTAAGCATGTGTTCTATTTGTTATGGTGTGGTTTGTATCACTTCCTTATATTTTCTAGGGTACATAGAAAGTGATTCAATAGTATTGTTTTCTGCTATGATTGTAATGCTTGGGTACAGCATAAATTGTAGTACATCTGTATGTGGCTACTATTTTCAAATAATAGCTAATGTTGCTGTTATGAATAAGGTTATTTATTCTATAGTATTAATAATCCCAGTGGTATCTATACTATTATCTAAGGCTTTAGGGACTATAGGGGCTTCATTTTCAATTTTCTTAGCGGTCACTGTAGTAAATATTATTTTATTCCCTCTGATGATAATTCATGCTAAAAACATTGTTAAAAATAAGGGACGCTGATGGTCGATGTTCTTTTTATTTGTGTGATTTATTCTAAGCATCCGAATGATTCAGAAACAGTCAAGAGTTTTAAGAATATAAATTTTAAAGGATTTAATATAACTCCAAAGTTGGCTGTCTGGGATAATTCAACTGAAGGGTATGGTGATGATTCTGTTAAAAGTATAACTAATAGTGACGTTTTTTATTTCCACGAAGGAAAAAATGAAAAGCTGTCAGTGGTATATAATAGACTTATTGAATATTTTTCAAAAAAAACTGATTGGGTTGTGATCTTAGATGATGATTCAACTTTAAGTGATATATATGTTAGCAATGTGTTTTCTTACATTGAAAAAAGTAAAGAACTTCAAAATACATATATAGCTGTACCGAAGATATTCCATGATGGAATACTAATATCGCCAGGAATGGTGAAAGGTGTGAGGGGATATGTACTTAAAGGTATTGAAAATGGATTGTCTAAACGTCGGGACCTCGTGGCCATGATGAGTGGGACAATTCTTTGTATCAATGATAAGGCTAGTCTTCCCAAGTTTGATGAGCGATTGAGTTTTTATGGTGTTGATACTAAGTTTTTCAGGGATGCATCAAAGCTCTCGATTAACGTATATATATTACCAGTTGAGATTGACCATGACTCATCTTTAAGAGATAGCAGTCTCAGTTATAGGGAATCATTTCAAAGATTTTCGAATTTATTTAGAGCAAGACATATTATTTTTGAAGATGTGGTTTTCTCTAAATTTAGAATCAAGGTTTATCTTTTTATGTTTATTATGAAGAAAATAATTAATACTAAAGATATTCGTTATTTGAAACTTCTTTGGAAATGAGAGTTCAGTTGGACGATATGAAAAGAAAAATTTTATGTATTCATCAGAGTGCTGAGTTATACGGTTCTGATAGGAGTTTTTTGTCGGCAATACTAGCTTTAAAAAAGAGTAATGTAACCGATATTGTCTTACCTTTTTCGGGCGAATTGTCATCTATCTTAGACGAGTCGGGTGCTCAAGTTACTTATTTTAAAGATGGTATTCTCAGAAAAAATGATGTTAAGAAACCTATCGTTTTCTGTTGTCAAACACTTAGAGGTGTATTTTTTTATTTTAAAAAGTTTAAAGATTATGAAATTATATATATAAACACGATAGTGATGCTTTCTGCGATTTTAGCTTCCGCAGGATATCGATTCTCTTCAAAAAAAATAATCTGTCATATTAGAGAAATACCGTCTAGAAAACAGATGTTTTTTTTTAAGGCTCTATTTAGGATATCAGGTGTTGAACTTGCTTTTAACTCCGAGGCGACGAAAAAAGCTTTTAATCTACCTGGTACTGTAATCTACAATGGTGTAGATGATATTGGAGGTTATACAACACCTCGACGAAATGAATTAAGGAATACTTCCAAAGTGAAATTACTTCTGGTCGGTCGTATAAACACCTGGAAGGGTCATGAACTGCTAATTGATGCTATCATAAATAATTACCTTAGAATTGGCGAAAATAGTGTGGAATTGGATATTGTCGGAAGTCCATTTGAAGGGTATGAGTATCTTGAGGACAAACTGAAGAAGAAAGTTGAAAAATATAAGTTGTCTAAACATATTCGATTTATTCCATTTACTAAGGATCCTGAGCAGTACTTTGTTAGCACTGACTATGTGGTTGTTCCATCAACAAAACCTGAACCATTCGGAAGGGTTGCTGCAGAAGCTTTTTCTGCCGGAAAACCAGTAATTGCGGCAAATCATGGAGGGTTAGCAGAAATAGTTACTAATATGCAAGATGGGTATTTGTTTGAGCCGAACAATGAAAATGAGTTGGCGAAGATCCTTGACGATATAACAAAAGCTAGTAAAGAGGAATATATGCGTATGTCTGAATGTGCTAGAAATACTTATACTTCTAAATTTTCTCTTGAAATATATCAAGAGAAAATAAATTCGTTAGTTAGTGGTAACTCATAGAATGAAAAAATTATCTATACTAGGTATCCGAGGTATTCCTGCCGCTCATGGCGGATTTGAAACGTTTGCAGAGTTTTTAGCCCTTCATTTGGTGAGTAAGGGATGGCAAGTTACCGTATATTGTCAAGAGGATTCTGGAGAGGCTCATGAGTCTGAATGGAAGGGGATAAAACGTGTTCATATTCCAATAAAAAATTCTGGTGCTCTTGGAACTATTTTCTTTGATTTTAAATCAATCATGCACTCTCTTAAAAACGATGATTTGATATTGACTCTTGGGTACAATACCGCAGTTTTTAACATCCTCCATGTTATTACTCGTCGTAAAAATATAATCAATATGGATGGGATTGAATGGAAACGTGACAAATGGGGCGTCATTGCTAAAACCTGGTTCTGGCTGAACGAACGATTAGGTTGTTGGTTTGGTACTCATTTAGTCGCCGATCATCCTAAAATTAAAGAACACTTGGAAACTCGTGTTCGCAGTGACAAAATTACAATGATCCCGTATGGTGCTCAAAATATCCAAAATATAAGTGAAGCAGCACTTTCAAAGTATGGTATTTCATCTAATAAATATGTTTTAGTAATTGCTCGACCAGAGCCTGAAAATTCTATTTTAGAAATAGTTAAGGGTTTCTCTGATAAAAAAAGAGATTTAAAACTGGTTGTTCTTGGTAATTATAGCGATGATAATCGTTATCATATGGATGTGAAAAGTGCTGCAAGTAGTGATGTACTATTTGTTGGAGCAATTTATGATGCAGCAACAGTATCTGCCCTTAGATATCATGCCGTCGCTTATATACACGGACACCGTGTGGGAGGGACTAATCCTTCTTTGGTTGAGGCTCTAGGCGCAGGTAATGCTATTATTGCTCATGATAATGACTTTAATCGATGGGTTGTTGGACAAGAAACGCTGTTTTTTACCGATGCAAAAAGTTGCTCTGTAAAAATAGATCTTATAGAAACTGATCTTGAGTTGGTTAAAAATATGCAGCACTCATCGAAAGAGAAGTTTTTAAAGGAGTTTACTTGGAAGCAGATATTATCTGATTATGAGGCTTTATTGGATAGTTGGACTGTGAAAAAGTAGCTTCACTGGACAATATTTCTGTGAGTTTAATGTCAAAACAGCACTGGTAATTATGGACTGCCTTTAATAAAAGATAATTTCTCTTGTAATAACAACTATTTTTCAAGATGTTATCAAAAGTAATTTATATCGAAGAAGGCAGGATTCTACTATGATTCTGTCATTGATATCTGCTTTGAGACCATGATATGAACTCTCAATGTTTTTTCTGCAATGATTTTGATTGTTTATATGGAAAATTTCATTTATGAGATATGGAAAAAATACACATCGTGCAAATACATCAATAATATCAATCGTGCAACGATTCTCTGATATATTTGTAATGGTGTCAATGCTTTATATTATTTGCCATGTAAGTGGTGAAGAGTTTATTTATAAGCATTGGTTAGTTATACTATCTGCTTTAGTTATATTCCAAATGCTGGGAGGAATGACGGATTTTTATCGATCCTGGCGGGGAGTTAGCTTTAACGTAGAAGTGAAAGTGATGCTTCAAAATTGGAGTATCTGCGTAATAATCTCTGCGGGTATTATTTCATTTTTAAACTTTATTGACTTTGACGCGATAATGTATGGTAAGTGGTACATATCAGTTTGTGCGGGCTTATATGTTATGCGCTATGCAATACGGATAATTATAGGGTTATTTCGACGAACTGGATATAATACTCGAAATATCGCAATCTTAGGAGCTCTTCCTGTAGGGACAAAACTAGCAAGTGATTTCATTAAATCACCTTGGTTAGGTTTTAAAGTGGTTGGCATTTTTAATGACTCAAAAATAGATCTGCCAGAAGGTATCCCTTATGGGGGTAGTGTATCTGATTTAATTGAAAACGCTAGGAACGGTCTTGTTGATAAGGTATACCTAGCATTACCTATGAAAGATGAAGAAATAATTCGTAATGTAGTTGAAGAACTTACTGATACAACCTGTTCGGTACTTCTGATACCTGATTTGCTGACATTTAATATTCTTCAATCAAGGGCGGAAGAGATTAACGGCATTCAGATGGTATCGCTTTTTGATACTCCGATGAATGGGCTGAACAAGGTCTTGAAGAGATTAGAGGATATAATTGTATCTATATTAATCATTATGTTTATTTCTCCCGTCTTAATTATAATTGCTCTTGCTGTCAAATTGACATCTGCGGGTCCAATTTTTTTCAAGCAAACGAGATATGGCATGGATGGTAAACCAATCACCGTCTGGAAATTTCGAACTATGAACGTTATGGAAAATGGCGATAAAGTAGTTCAGGCCAAAGTTGGTGATAAAAGGATAACTGCAATAGGCAATATTTTAAGAAGAACTTCTCTTGATGAATTGCCTCAGTTCTTCAATGTGCTTTTTGGCGATATGTCTATTGTTGGTCCAAGGCCACATGCGGTTGCTCATAATGAACAGTACCGTTCTTTAATTAAGGGCTATATGCTTCGGCATAAGGTTAAGCCTGGGATAACGGGTTGGGCCCAGATAAATGGATGGCGCGGAGAAACCGATACCCTTGAAAAAATGGAAAAAAGAGTTGAGTTTGATTTGGACTATATTAGAGATTGGAGCATTTGGCTCGATGTAAAAATTATATTTTTAACTGTATTTAAGGGGTTTATCAGCAAATCCGCATATTGATATTCTTTTTTATTATCAGAGATGGTCTATTTTTTTTGGGGCTATCTAGTGAGTTTGATTTCCCTTGTTTTAGTGCTTTAATTACCAGTGACTTTAACATGATATCTCTTTTGGTAACTAAATGAAGTTATTTGTTATTGCTGAAAATGAAAAATTGGAGATGACTATTTATGGCCATTGTAAAATAACAACTAATTATCAGGAGAGTACATGAACTCGCATAGAAGAATAAATGGAGCCCTAAGTTTTTCAAGTAGAAGGTTAGCCATTAAGTCGGCTTTTTTGTCAATAGGATGCCTTATTTTCAGCTCTCCAACATTTGCAAAAAAAAGTCACGACAAGAACACAGATACTCAGCAAAAGAAAAAGTATAAATTCGATACTATAATTTATGCTGAAAAACATGGTGTCGTTAACTCTTTCTCTGTTGACTCTTCAGTAATAATTATAAAACTTTTACAAGAATATTCTGGGTGTATAATAGTGCTCCCTCCTAACTTTGCAGTATCTCGCACAATAATATATCCTAAAACTTGTCATATTAAAGGTATGGACGGCACCGGTTCTATTTGCTGGATATTACCTGGTTTCTCAGGTACTAGCGTTTTCGAGCCAGAAATAAAAGGGAAACTCTCATCACTCTCAGTCAGTTTTACTAATATTATATTTAATGATCTTTCAGCTAAAAATGATGGGAAAGGTACTACATCTATAATTAACTGTATTGATATTACAGGAACATTCGCTGCAAGGATAAAAAAAATAAAGGGAGTTAGAGTCAATTGTGTTTTGTATTGCGAGCCTGGCATCGAAGTTCAGCAAACATCAAGAGCCTTGATTGATGATATCGATGGTTCAAACGTAAACTATCTTATACATTTCCTGCCCTGCAATGATGATCGTTTAGCTTATGGCGATTTATACCTTACTAATATAAAGACGACCGGAAGTATTGCTAATGGTGTCAGTATTGAAGATGTTGATGGTATAACGTGGCTAGGGTTGGTTTTATTTCCGAATGCGTCAGTGCGAATTAGTGGCCATTATTTAAACCTAACTGTTTGTCATCCGTTTGAGCCAAAAGCTCGTTTAGGGCAAGATATGGCCTCTGCTGAGGCGCTTTATATCCCTAAACGACTTGGTGGTGGACGAAGTTGTTATATAACTATAAGTAATTTTGTATCTGCATTTGCTGGAAGACTAGCGGATACAACTATCGGCATCCCGAAGTTGACTAACCAAGGGGCTTTCGGGATCAAGGTTGTCAATGTTACCAATTTTACTTTAAATGCTATTGTAAATGATCCATCAATGGGTGCATTACACCTTGTTAATTGTGAAAATGGTGTTTTTACGCTAGCGAGTACCAATATCAATACTCAAAAGTTGGGCTCAGGTGCTCTTGCTCCAGGTCTTTATGATGTAGTCTTAATGCAAAGCTGTAAACAGATTATCGGTACTGTAACCGATTCATCTCCTGATAAAAGATTTGTCATTAATATGGATGATTTCTGTCAAGGGTGTTGTATTGATGCAGTAAGTTCTATTGGTTATGCCGATATTATTCCTTATAGATTGCCTGATAACTCCAATAATATTGTCAGAGTTCTTCACTCGTCCTCAAATGGCTGCATATATTATGATTCAGTTAATGACAAACCAACGGTTATAAAGGCAGCACTGAATAGTCCGTTACCGGGAAATAAGGTGCATAAGAAAGGTTGCTATCTTGTATTTGATAATACGCAAGAGACTTTAGTTTCAGACTTGCCCGGGATAGAGCAATACCAAGATGTATATGTAAATATACAAGAAGACTATACGGTCCTTTTAGATATATCCCACGGAGGGATGTTTAGGTTGGGTGGTGATAATTTTAAAGGAAAAGGGAATGTTTTACATTTGGTTAGAGAGTCGTCTACAGGAGAATTAATTAAATTATAATTCTTCATGGGCTATGAGGCGAAGAGATAATAACGCAATCGCAAGTGTGTTGTTTATAGTGATGTATTTTTACTCTGATTGGACTATTTATTTTTCTAAGTCCGCGTTTAAATTTACAACTACACTTCAATTATGGATATATAGTTTCGGAATTTACTAATTTTTAAGTCATAAACACAAAAGCGAGATGTCAGTAAACGTTTCGTGTTGTTTATAGAGGGTTATATGAAGATTATAGTTACTGGTGGTGCCGGATTTATTGGTTCGGCTGTTGCACGACATATTATTAATAATACCCAGGATCAAATATTGATTTTAGATAGCCTGACATATGCCGGGAATCTAGAGTCTTTAGACACTATCGCTACCAGCGAACGCTACAAATTTGAACATGTAGATATTTGTAATCGTCAAGAATTAGACCGTGTATTTGCCGAGTTCCAGCCTGATGCGGTTATGCACCTGGCAGCCGAAAGCCATGTTGATCGTTCCATTGATGGGCCTGCCGCATTTATCGAAACGAATATTGTGGGCACCTATACTCTTTTAGAAGCCGCGCGTCAGTACTGGCTAGCTTTGGATGACTCGGCTAAAAAAGCTTTCCGTTTCCATCATATCTCAACCGATGAGGTTTATGGCGATTTACACGGGACGGAAGACCTGTTCACGGAAACAACGCCTTATGCGCCAAGTAGTCCTTATTCTGCCTCTAAGGCCTCAAGTGATCATCTTGTCAGAGCTTGGCTAAGAACCTATGGCTTACCGACTATTGTGACCAACTGTTCAAACAATTATGGACCCTATCACTTCCCTGAAAAGTTGATACCGTTGACGATCCTCAATGCGCTCGAGGGTAAAGCTTTACCGGTATACGGTAATGGTGCTCAAGTTCGGGATTGGTTGTATGTAGAAGATCACGCACGGGCTTTGTACAAGGTTGTTTGTGAAGGCGAAGTCGGGGAAACCTATAACATTGGCGGTCATAACGAACGTAAGAATATAGACGTGGTGCAGACTATCTGCCGATTGCTGGACGAATTGGTCCCTAACAAGCCTGGTAATCTGCTCAAGTATGAAGATTTGATCACCTTTGTGACTGACCGCCCTGGCCACGACATGCGCTATGCGATTGATGCCTCAAAAATTGACCGTGAACTGGGCTGGAAACCGCAAGAAACCTTCGAGAGCGGTATTAGAAAAACGGTTGAGTGGTATCTTGCTAACCAAGCCTGGTGGAGCCGTGTTAAAGATGGTTCATATGCTGGTGAGCGTCTGGGTTTAACCCGTTAATTTAATTTAGGAATTTGAAATGAAAGGAATTGTACTCGCGGGTGGTTCAGGCACTCGTCTGTATCCGATTACACGTGGTGTTTCTAAACAACTGCTACCGATTTATGATAAACCAATGGTTTATTACCCGATCTCGGTGTTAATGCTGGCCGGTATTCGCGATATTTTAATTATATCTACTCCCGAAGATATGCCTTCGTTCAAACGCTTGCTGGGCGACGGAAGTCGCTTTGGTATTAAGCTGAGCTATGCAATCCAGCCAAGCCCTGATGGGCTGGCTCAGGCCTTCCTGATTGGTGAGGAGTTCATCAATGGTGAACGTTGTGCATTAGTTTTGGGCGATAATATTTATTTCGGCCAAAGTTTCGGTAAAAAACTTGAAAATGTGGTTGAAAAAAATGCTGGTGCTACGGTGTTTGGTTATCAGGTAATGGACCCTGAACGTTTTGGCGTGGTTGAGTTTGATGACAATTTCCGCGCATTGTCCCTTGAAGAAAAGCCAGCTGTGCCTAAGTCCAACTGGGCTGTTACCGGGTTATATTTCTACGATAATGAAGTCGTTGAAATGGCAAAGCAGGTTAAACCATCCCACCGTGGTGAGTTAGAGATCACTACGCTTAATCAAATGTACTTGGATGCTGGTAAGCTGAATGTCGAGTTGCTTGGGCGAGGATTTGCTTGGTTAGATACCGGCACTCACGACAGCCTGGTCGAAGCATCTCAGTTTATTCATACCATTGAAAAACGTCAGGGTTTCAAGGTCGCTTGTCTGGAGGAGATCGCATTCCGTAAGGGCTGGCTTTCTCGTGAACAAGTTGCTGAAGAAGCCAGATTACTTGGCAAAACACTTTACGGCCAGTATTTGTCGCATCTGATTGGGGAGTTATAAAATGCAGGTAATAGACACAAAAGTCGATGGTGTTAAAATCATCCAGCCGAAAGTATTTGGTGATGCTCGCGGTTTTTTCCTCGAAACGTTTGAAAAGAAACGTTATCAAGAAATGTTAGATATTGACCTGGATTTTGTTCAGGATAACCATTCGCGTTCTGCGCGCGGTGTATTGCGCGGCCTTCATTTCCAAAAGATAAATCCTCAGGGCAAACTGGTTCGTGTCGTGCGTGGTGAAGTGTTTGATGTTGCGGTGGATATCCGCCCTGGCTCTCCAACTTACGGTGCTTGGGAGGGGGTTATCCTCTCCGAAGAAAACAAAACCCAGTTCTGGGTTCCGCCGGGTTTGGCTCATGGTTTTGTTGTGCTTTCCGATGTTGCAGATTTCGAATATAAATGCACCGATTATTACAATCCAGCACATGAAGGCTGCCTGCTATGGAATGATCCACAGGTTGGTATTGAATGGCCGATCGATAATCCATTGTTGTCCGAAAAAGATAAAGTCGGCAAGTTATTCAAGGATCTAGGACTATGAGGATCTTACTAACTGGCGCGAAAGGGCAACTGGGAAGTTGCTTCCAGGATCGCTTACCAGCCGGGTGGGATGTGTGGGCAACTGATGCAGATGTGCTTGATATCACTGATCTTGCTAAGGTAAAAAGTGCTGTAGTTGATTATCGACCGAATGTTATCGTGAATGCTGCGGCATTCACTGCTGTTGATAAAGCAGAAACTGACCATGAAATCGCGGCATTGATTAATGAAGTAGGTCCGAAGAATTTGGCTTTGGCGGCCAATGAAGTTGGGGCTCGCCTGGTACATGTTTCTACGGATTACGTTTTTGATGGTGAGGCTATTACTCCCTATATTGAAACCGCACCCACTAACCCGCTAGGGGTGTATGGCAAAACTAAACTGGACGGCGAAATTGCGGTTAGCCACCACCTACCGAATGCGTTGATTATTCGTACAGCCTGGGTTTTTAGTGAGTACGGAAATAATTTCGTTAAAACTATGCTAAGGCTCGCGCAGGATCGTGACACTTTAGGTGTGGTATCCGACCAGTTTGGCTGCCCTACCTATGCAGGCGATATTGCTCAGGCAATTATCGAGCTCTTGCAGAGAAATGCAGCAGGTGGGGTCTATCATTTCTGTGGCGATGAAACTGTGGCATGGAGTGAGTTTGCTGAAGCTATTTTTTCAGCAGCAATCAAGCAAGGCGTTTTAGCCAAGGCACCGATTGTTAATGGGATTACAACGTCACAGTATCCCACGCCAGCCAGAAGGCCAAAGTACTCCGTCCTTAACTGCGAAAAAATACAAAACCAAGGTGTCATCTTGTCACCGTGGAAGGATCGTATTGACGAGATTATCACTATTCAGCCTAAGTAATTGTAATGCCTTCCACGCAACTATAATGGGCGCAGTGGGCATGGTGAATGGCTTTGACACGGAAGACTTCGAGAAGGCTACAGAGATGTGGCCTTTTTTTTAAGTAAAATTTTTATCATGACTCAATACTCTTAGTGGCCGGAAGGTTAGAATAGCAGCTCAAAATATTCATTTTCAGCGCATCAGGCGCTTGCAAGGAGTTCAGATGGCAATTCTAGTCACCGGCGGAGCCGGCTACATCGGTTCCCACACCGTTCTGGCCCTGCTGGAGCGTGGAGAAGAGGTTGTCGTCTTAGACAACCTATCGAACTCATCCGAAGAGTCACTGCACCGTGTGGAGCAGCTAACAGGTAAAGCAGCCATCTTCTACCAAGGCGACATTCAAGATCCGGAGTGTCTGAATCGCATTTTCGATGGTCACCGTATCTCGGCGGTGATCCACTTTGCTGGCCTCAAAGCGGTAGGGGAGTCAACCCGCAAACCTTTAGAGTATTATCAGAACAACGTCTCTGGCACCCTTGTGCTGCTGGATGAAATGCGTCGTGCCGGAGTTCATCAGTTTATCTTCAGCTCCTCGGCCACTGTCTATGGGGCAAACTCCCCAGTACCTTACGTTGAAACCACGCCTATTGGCGGTACAACTAGCCCGTATGGCACATCCAAACTGATGGTTGAGCAAATCTTGCAGGACTTTGCTAAGGCAGAGCCGCAGTTCTCGATTATTGCATTACGTTACTTCAACCCAGTCGGTGCCCATGAGTCTGGCCTGATCGGCGAAGATCCTAATGGCATCCCTAATAACCTGCTGCCTTATATCTCGCAGGTTGCTATCGGCAAGCTGGAGAAACTGGGTGTTTTCGGCGGTGATTATCCAACGGAAGATGGTACAGGTGTGCGTGACTACATCCACGTGATGGATCTGGCTGAAGGCCACCTGATGGCCATGGATCATTTGAAGAAGGTCGAAGGGTTCAAAGCTTATAATCTTGGGGCTGGTGTTGGGTTCTCGGTGCTGGAGATGGTGCATGCTTTCGAGAAAGCCTCCGGTGTCGCTATCCCTTATCAGATCTTGCCGCGCCGCGATGGTGATTTGCCTGCGTTCTGGGCCGACGCCAACCTGGCCAGGAAAGAACTTGGTTGGGAGGTCTCTCGAGGTATTGACACTATGATGCGCGATACCTGGAACTGGCAAAGTAAGAACCCAAAAGGCTATCGCTGATAGCCGCGTTTTATTTTCATGCCTGTATTCTGATGGTGAATGAATGTTGGTTCTTGTACAATATTACGCTTCTTTAACATAAGTAATACTTTAATTTATTGATTTTTAAGTGATTGGATTCTAAGGTCACTATAGCCAAGTTACTACAGAGTAACGTTTGGTTAATTTGAAATCATAGACACTGGCGTGGCTGCAATGGGCCACGCTTGGCTGTTTAGAGGGTTATATGAAAATTATCATTACCGGTGGCGCTGGCTTCATTGGTTCCGCCGTTGCGCGGCACATCATCAACGATACCCAAGACCAAATTTTGATCGTAGATAGCCTGACATATGCTGGCAATCTCGAGTCTTTAACGCCAATAGCAAGCAGCGAACGTTACCAGTTCGCGCAGGTGGATATCTGTAATCGTCAGGAACTGGACCGTGTCTTTGCCGAGTTCCAGCCTGATGCTGTGATGCACTTGGCAGCCGAAAGCCACGTCGATCGTTCCATTGATGGTCCCGCCGCATTTATCGAAACCAATATTGTGGGTACCTATACCCTGTTGGAAGCGGCCCGCCAGTACTGGCAAACGTTAAGTGAGCAGGCCAAGAAGGCATTCCGCTTCCATCATATCTCCACTGATGAGGTGTACGGCGATCTGCACGGTACCGATGACCTGTTCACGGAAACCACACCTTATGCACCAAGCAGCCCTTATTCAGCTTCGAAAGCCTCAAGCGATCACCTTGTCAGGGCTTGGTTACGCACTTATGGTCTGCCAACTATCGTAACGAATTGTTCTAACAACTACGGTCCTTACCACTTTCCGGAAAAACTGATCCCGCTAACAATTCTTAACGCTCTTGAAGGTATAGCGTTGCCGATCTATGGCAACGGTACTCAAGTACGTGATTGGTTGTATGTCGAAGATCACGCACGAGCACTGTACAAAGTGGTCTGTGAAGGTGAAGTAGGTGAAACCTACAACATTGGTGGCCATAACGAGCGTAAAAATATCGAAGTCGTGCAAACGATCTGCCGTTTGCTAGATGAATTGGCGCCGAATAAGCCAGGTAACCTGGCTAAGTATGAAGACCTGATCACCTTTGTTACCGATCGCCCTGGTCATGACATGCGCTATGCCATTGATGCCTCGAAAATTGATCGTGAATTGGGTTGGAAGCCGCAAGAAACCTTCGAGAGCGGTATTAGAAAGACGGTTGAGTGGTACCTGGCTAATCAAGCTTGGTGGAGCCGTGTTAAAGATGGTTCATATGCCGGGGAACGTCTGGGTCTAACCCGCTAATTTAAGGTGTGAAAATGAAAGGTATTGTTTTAGCGGGTGGGTCAGGCACACGTCTTTATCCTATTACTCGTGGTGTTTCAAAGCAGCTCTTGCCGATCTACGATAAGCCGATGATTTACTATCCGCTTTCAGTATTGATGCTGGCGGGGATCCGCGACATTCTGATTATCTCCACGCCAGAGGATATGCCGTCATTTAAACGGTTACTCGGCGACGGAAGTCGTTTTGGCATCTCATTGAGCTATGCAATTCAACCTAGCCCAGATGGATTAGCGCAGGCATTTCTGATTGGTGAAGAGTTCATCAATGGGGACAGTTGTGCTCTGGTATTAGGCGACAATATTTTCTTTGGCCAGAGTTTTGGCAAGAAGTTGACGTCTGTCGTTGAGCGTAACCAGGGGGCAACCGTATTTGGCTACCAGGTAATGGATCCTGAACGCTTTGGCGTCGTGGAATTTGATGATGACTTCCGGGCATTATCTTTGGAAGAAAAGCCAGCGGAACCAAAATCCAATTGGGCCGTTACCGGGCTTTACTTCTATGATCATCATGTTGTTGAGATGGCGAAGCAGGTCAAACCCTCTTCACGTGGTGAATTAGAGATCACCACGCTCAACCAGATGTATCTGGATAAAGAGGCTCTCAGCGTTGAGTTGCTTGGGCGCGGTTTTGCGTGGTTGGATACCGGTACTCACGATAGCCTGATTGAGGCTTCCCAGTTTGTACACACGATCGAAAATCGCCAAGGGTTCAAGGTTGCTTGCTTGGAAGAGATCGCCTACCGCAAAGGGTGGCTGACTCGTGAGCAAGTAGAGGCTGAGGCTAAACTGCTTAGTAAGACATTGTACGGGCAGTATTTATTGCAACTGAGTTTGGAGAAATAGAATGCAAGTCACAGATACCAAAATCGATGGTGTGAAGATTATTCAACCCAAGGTATTTGGCGATGCACGAGGCTTTTTCCTTGAGACGTTTGAAAAGAGACGTTACCAGGAAATGTTAGATATCGATCTGGATTTTGTTCAGGATAACCACTCGCGTTCATCACGCGGTGTGCTGCGTGGCCTGCATTTCCAAAAGATAAATCCTCAGGGTAAATTAGTACGAGTGGTGCGTGGTGAAGTGTTTGATGTCGCGGTTGATATCCGTCCAGGCTCTCCAACTTACGGTGCTTGGGAAGGGGTGATCCTTTCCGAAGAAAACAAAACCCAGTTTTGGGTCCCACCGGGCTTGGCTCATGGTTTTGTTGTACTTTCTGATGTCGCAGACTTTGAATATAAATGTACGGACTATTACAATCCTGCACATGAAGGCTGTCTGTTATGGAACGATCCAGCGGTGGGGATCGAGTGGCCATTAGAGAATCCACTACTCTCTGAAAAAGATAAAATTGGCAAACTGTTTAAGGAGCTAGGCCAATGAAGGTTTTGTTGACCGGCGCCAATGGGCAATTAGGGCGTTGCTTTATCGATCGCCTACCTGCAGGTTGGGAAGTACTAGCAACCGACAGTGATTCTTTAGATATTACTGATTTCGAGAAGGTTAAGCAGACCACACTTACCTTCCTGCCTGATGTGATAGTGAATGCTGCAGCTTATACCGCCGTAGATAAAGCGGAAAATGATTGTGAAATGGCTAAGCTGATCAATGAACAAGGGCCTAAAAACCTGGCTTTGGCAGCCCAAATTGCCAATTGCCGACTGGTTCATGTATCAACAGACTATGTCTTTGATGGTCTCGCTGATACGCCGTACTGCGAAAATGACACAACCAACCCGTTAGGCGTTTATGGTAAGACTAAACTCGATGGTGAGATTGCTGTCATGGTTACCCAGCCAGAAGCTATCATTATCCGTACCGCGTGGGTATTCAGTGAGTATGGCAACAATTTCGTGAAAACCATGCTGCGTCTGGCGCAAGATCGCGACGTTTTGGGCATTGTATCAGACCAACGCGGTTGCCCAACTTACGCTGGTGATATTGCTGCCGCCATCATCGACTTGCTGAAAGCTGATGCGGAAGGTGGCATTTATCATTTCTGCGGTGACAAAGATGTTACCTGGAACGAATTCGCCGAATTTATCTTCGCTTCTGCGTGTGAGCAAGGCCTTTTGACCCGTAGCCCTAAGGTTAACGCTATCACCACCGATCAATACCCAACTCCAGCACAAAGACCGAAGTATTCGCTGTTAAATTGCGAAAAAATCAAAGCGTGTGGAGTTGTGCTATCCCAGTGGCAAGATAGAGTCGGCAATGTAGTCAAGAGCTGTTCGGATCTAGCATAGAAAGTTAGTAAGTGCATTGCGTCGTGCCCAGCGAACCGGCTGGGCACAGCCGACTACGTTTAAGATACCGACCTCAAAACATCTAGTAACCTATATCCTTATGATTATATTCAATAATATCCCTCCCTGCATCCCCCTATCATTTGTCCACTGAACACCTATTCGAAGACGTTTCCTTACTCAATAGAAGCCGTTGGTCCATATCATTGCTAGTGAGCTGGTTGTTTTTACCGCTATTCAATTAAGAACATACTGAAACTATCAAGAATCTAAAGGTGTTTTAATCGATATGGTGGTAGCATATGGCCCGAAGTTTTGTGTGGACGAACCCAGATAGTCTATTTTAGCTGTTATGGCAAGTAGTCTGTCCCTCTTCGGGGAAAAATCCACTCTAAAGGTAAGATATATCTATTGGCTACTGCATGCCAAGGGCGGTAGCGTGCCTTTTTTTGGGCAATCTGATGGAGATATTGGTTGAAAATACTGGATTTTCATGACGTTGACGCAATATTCAACATGCTATATTAATGGGATTTTTCTTATTGACTATTCCCATTGTTTGCACTAGTGGTTTTTCGTTTTACTGAGTATTGATTCCTTTTTTAAATGGCACAAACTGTGGGGAATTAATGAACATGGCAAGTGTCCTCTATTGTGGTAAAGGGCGGAGATACAACCAACCAATTATCGTCTATAGGAAATTACTCATATGCATTTCAGGTTTATGAATGACCAATTATAATTCGATATATAAACCCATGTGAACCATTTCCAGGTAATCTGTGTGAGTTCAGCAATAATTATTGGAATATTTTGATGAAAAAAAGCAACAGTTCATCACCAATCGCTATAGTATCGAGCTTTTGGCTGCATAGAAAACTTATTCTTAATCTAACCAAAAGAGAAGTGTCTGGCAGATATAAAGGTTCGGTTTTTGGCATTCTTTGGTCTTTCTTTAACCCTATCTTTATGCTGGTGGTTTATACTTTTGTCTTTAGTTTTATCTTTAACGCGCGTTGGAGTACAGAGAGTACCTCCAGAGCTGAGTTTGCATTGGTGTTATTTGCCGGGTTGATTGTTTTTAACTTTTTCAGCGAATGCGCAATAAAATCACCAGGATTAATATTATCTAATGTAAACTATGTCAAGAAGGTGATTTTCCCATTAGAAATACTACCCATAATTAGCGCATGTTCCGCATTGTTTCATGCAGCAATAAGTATTGTTGTTTGGCTGATCTTTTATACTTTTGAAGCTGGCATTCCACATATTACTGTGTTTCTGCTTCCAGTTATATTATTACCATTGTTCATTTTTGTTACCGGTGTAGGTTGGTTGCTGTCTTCTTTAGGCGTATTTTTGCGAGATGTAGGGCAAATGATTACGATTTTGGTCACTGCACTTATGTTCTTATCGCCTATATTTTATCCAATTACCGCTATTCCAGAAAAGTATAGGCCGCTGCTAAATCTTAATCCTTTAGCACCTGCTATCGCACAATTCCGAGATGTCATGTATTTTGGTGTTACTCCTTCTTTGGTTAGTTATATCATCTATTTAGTCGGTTGCTTGGTTTTTGCCTGGTTCGGTTTTTTTGTTTTCCAAAAAACGAGAAAGGGATTTGCAGATGTCCTCTGATAATATAGCTATCAGCATTAAAGACATAAGAAAATGTTTCTATGTCTATAATAATCCGCATGACAGATTAAAACAGTTTGTATTGCCGAAATTAAAACGCCTTATCACTAGTGAATCAGAGAATTACTATAAAGAATTCTGGGCGTTAAATGGTATCTCTTTTGACGTTATGAAAGGCGAGACCGTTGGTCTTATTGGCAAAAATGGCAGTGGCAAATCTACCCTTTTGCAGGTTATTTGCGGTACGTTGACTGCGACCAGTGGTACTGTGGAGACTACAGGTCGAATAGCTGCCCTACTTGAGTTAGGTTCAGGATTCAACCCCGAGTTTACCGGAAGAGAAAATATCTATCTTAACGCTGCAATTTTGGGTCTTTCCAAATCGGAAATCGATAATAAATTCGATGCTATTGCCGCCTTTGCTGATATCGGAGACTTTATTGAACAGCCGGTCAAAACCTACTCTAGCGGTATGGTGGTCAGGCTGGCCTTTGCAGTGCAGGCACAAGTCGATCCTGATATCCTTATTGTCGATGAGGCTTTGGCTGTTGGCGATGCTAAGTTTCAAGCGAAGTGTTTTGACCGTTTAAGACAGTTGAAGAATAATGGAACTAGTATCCTGCTAGTGACCCACTCTGGTGAGCAGATTGTCACGCATTGCGACAAAGCGGTTCTTCTTAGTGGTGGAAATAAGTTGTATCAAGGTTCTCCTAAAGTCGCTGTCAATAAGTATATGGACATACTGTTTGGCAAAACCCAGAGTCCAGCCAAAGATGATGTGGTAACTGAAGCTAGTGCCCAAGGTAACAATACCCAAAACTCAGCGTCATCTGTTGCGTCGGGTTTGAGCTTGGATGCAGACTGCTTTAATACCAAGGCTAATTATAATAAAAACGAATATCGCTGGGGTGATCGTGCCGCTTCCTGGTTAGATTATCAGTTATTTGCTGGTGAACGCCTTAACCCTGCAACTGTTTATGCTGATGAAAAGATAAAAATTCGTTGTTCAATTTATTTCGAAAAGAATATACATAACCCTATCATTGGTTTTGCAGTGAAAACCAAGGAAGGAGTGACTGTATATAATACAAATTCACATTTGCTAAATGAAGATACCCTTCAACATGGTCGGGAAAATACCCACTCAATTGTTGAATTTGAATTCGATAACAAACTAGGCGCTGGTGATTATTTCATTTCTTTAGGGATCGCCTCTATGAAGGATAATGAGGTGGTGCCGCATGATAGGCGATACGATGTAATTCATTTCCTTGTGCCAACTGTGGAATCTTTTTCAGGGATGACAAACTTAGAACTAAACCTAAAAATTAACTCTTCATTTGGTAATTAATTATGTTTTTAGATACTAACCTTTATTCTTTTCGCGAAGCTTCAGGCGTCTGGGCTCGTATTGATTACACTGGTATTCCTTATAGCGATGGCGATGCTCAAGAAAATCTACTATTAAATATCGTCAACAATACTAAAGATCGAAGCGTATCATCTCCGGAACTTAGAGCACAGTGTTCTGATTGGGTAACCACCTATCATTTTTCCAGCTTACGATCTAATTTACTGCGGCCATTAAATTCGCTCTTCACCCCAGGCGTCAAAATACTTGAGATAGGTGCCGGCTGTGGTGCGATTACTCGTTTCTTGGGAGAGTCGGGAGCTGAGGTTCTTGCTCTTGAAGGTAGCCTAAGACGTGCTGCAATAGCACGAGCCAGAACGCTGGACCTGGCCAATGTAACCGTTGTCAGTGAACGTTTCGACGACTTTGAATGTGAAGATAAATTTGATGTGATTACCTTGATTGGCGTACTTGAATACTCCAATTTGTTCAGCCAAGGTAGTGATAGCGCCATCAGCATGCTTAACAACATCAAAGCGCGTCTCAAACCTGATGGTAAACTATTGATCGCGATCGAAAACCAGTTGGGACTCAAATATTTTGCTGGTGCGCGGGAGGATCATATTGGGCAGGTTATGTATGGCATTGAAGGTCGCTATACGAAGCAGCAGGCTGAAACCTACGGTCATCATGTCTTGCTAGAGAAGCTTGCAACGGTAGGGTTATCTTCAGTACAGACGTTATTGCCTTTCCCTGATTATAAACTGCCTGTATCGGTGGTAACGGAGGCAGGTGCCAACAGTGATGAGTTTGATGCCTCTGTTTTTGCCACTCAGTCAGTTCGCGCCGATATGCAGTTGCCAGAGAAGCTGCATTTAATTCCTGAGCTAGCATGGCCTGTTGTTTTCAATAACAAACTAGCGGTTGAAATGAGCAACTCTTTCCTATTGGTTGCCAGTAATACCGCTGCGGAGGTTTTTGATAAAAATCTGCTTGCTGTGCATTATGGTGGGGAAAGGCACCGTCCATTTAGCAAAAAGACGGTTTTTAAATATACCGCGGAAAATCAGGTTGTTGTTAAAAGAGAGTTGCTGAGTGACGTCTTGGCTCCGGATGATAAACTTATCGGCTTTAGACTTGATGGTTATGAAACCTATATCAAAGGCCCCTCATTATCGACAGAGTTTGTCAAGATTGTGACGACTCCGGGGTGGTCAATGGAGTACGTAGCTGGCTATTTCCGTTATTATATCGAGTGTCTGGAAATAGCACTGCGTGGTGAAGGGGTGAGTTATGATGAATTTACCCAGAGTACCATGTTACCTCCGACTTATCTGGATGCAATTCCGTCCAACTTTGTCATCGATGCAGAAGGGCAACCTCGCTATTTTGAACGTGAATGGTTGGCAAAAGAAGGGTTAACCGTTGGCCACTTGGTTTTCCGTGCGGCCTTGTCCCTACTAGGTAAGATTTCTTGCTTTGCAATTCCTGATTCTGGCTCTTCTCTTACACGGGGGGAGTTCATCCAGCAGCTTTTTGAGGCTTTGTCTTTCTCTGCTGATAAATCCTTGCTTGACGATTATCTTCAGTTAGAGTCTGCATTACATGCTTTCTCAACGGGAAAACAGGAAAGTTCACTCATAACCTGGTACCCGGAACATGTTTTACCCGGTCTCTATGAGGTGAATGATGCTGAATGTGTTTCCATGTCTTTTACCCAGATAAAAGAGAGCCTGCACCAAGCGAAAGAAGTGATTGCCAGCCAGCAGCAATCCAAAGACATTGCGGAAAAACTGGCTCATGACAGGCTCGCTGAAATTGCAGCTTTGCACAATGCAAAAGATATTGCTGAACGTTTTGCATATGAGCGATTAGATAAAATTCATAAGTTGGAAGCTGAGTTACAGATGTATCAGTCTGGAGTTTTAGGGAAATTGTCCAGACTCATTAAAGGTAATAGGAACTGAGATGAGTAAACTGCATTGGTCGATCGATTACTTTGTACAACAAAATGGAACTATCTTCAGCTATGGATGGATTTTTCATGAAGATAAAAGTATTACCAAGCTTTGTTTATCTTTGCCCGAAAGTGATACTGATAATGTTCTGAAAATCGACTATGGGAAGTGCAGGGATGATGTAGGTGCTTATTTTTCAAGCTTTGAACAAGCCAAGCATTCTGGATATATTATTTATGGTTCATTTGGTTCAGAAGCTAAGATTGTAGATCTAAAATTGTTATGTACCTATTCAGATGGTTCGACTGAAAGCGTTGAGATACCAGACAGTTGTCTAAATGTAACTATAGATGTGGATAGTGGCGGAGCAACATCGAAGAAACTGATTTTTAAACAGTTTACGGTGTTGCTAAAACGTGCCTTCATGTTGATAAAATCTGGCAAATTTTCATTATTATATGAAAAATTCAGTCGGTATAAAAATAAAACTCCGAGTAAAAACCTTGGTTCACCTAATGATATTGTTGCATTTCTCAACCCTGCAGAAAGAGAACGAGTCATCTTTTTAATCGATCATGATTTGGGTGGTGGGGTTAACCATTATAGAAATCGATTGATTCAAGAAAAAATGAGTGTTGGTTACTCGGCACTGGTGCTTTCTTTTGATATAACTACATTATCTTATAAGTTAATCGTTCGCGGTGAAAAAGGCGAGTTTAAGTTTAAAATACCTGGTTATAAATTTATCTATGACTTGCTTGCCTTCGTAAATATAAAAGAGATTGTCTATAATACAGGCGTTTCATTTACAAATCCGGAAGAAATACCAGGTTTTCTTATCGGCTTAAAAATGAAAACTAATGCTCAACTGATGACTCAGGCCCATGATCTCTTCCCGTTATGTCCTTCCCACTTCCTGATTAACGACCAAGGGAAGTATTGTGACATACCGGATCCGTCAGTTTGTGCTTCATGTTTACGTAACAATACCTTTGGATTCACTACTTTATTTGAATCAAATGATATCGAAGAGTGGCGGGACAAGTGGGGGGGATTGATGATCGCCTCTGACAAAATTGTTACTTTTTCTCAAAACACTCTGGATCTCTATCGGCGTGTTTACCCGCAGATCCAAGAAGAGAATGCGGTTGTTATTCCTCATACTGTAGATTACCTCCCAGCTAAGGCGAATATACAGCAGACACAGCAGTTGAAAATAGGTGTCGTCGGAATAATCGGTTATCATAAGGGGGCGCAAATTGTTAAGGAGTTGGCTCAAGAAATAAAAGATAAGCAATACCCTGCGGAAATAGTTATTGTTGGTACCGTTGAATCATCCTGTCCTGCTGATATTGTTACTCAAACTGGGGCATACAAGCATGATGAGTTGCCAAGTTTACTTGAAAAGCATGGTGTTAATATAATTTTATTCCCATCTATTTGGCCTGAAACGTTTTCTTATGTGGTTCAGGAAATGATGGAGCTAGGTTATCCTGTTGCTAGTTTTGATCTGGGAGCGCCAGCTGAACGCCTTAGAACTTATCAAGATGGTTTAGTCTTGTCTTCTATGTCAGCTGGAATCGTATTGCAAGAGTTGGTAAAATTTCACCGGCAAGTATATTCAATCCAATGAGGCAGATATGTCTGAAGTTCATGTTTTTACCAGTGCGGCATTCAATTACATTCCTAAAGTGAGAATGCTTTTTCAGTCCATCAGGAAATATCACCCAGAATGGACTATTCATCTTGCTTTAGCCGATGAAAAAAGGCCCGAAATTGACTTGAGCAACGAGCCTTTTGATGAAGTTGTTTCCGTTTCTGAATTGGATATACCTGATTGGAAAGGTTGGGCTTATTGCCATACCATCGTTGAACTGGCGACGGCCATCAAGCCTTTCATGTTAGCGCGATTGTTACAGTTACCAGGCTGCAAGAAAGTTATCTATCTTGATCCAGACACGGTGGTTTTCTCACGCCTGGATGATATCCTGGAAGCTCTTGATTCAGCGAATGTGGTGTTGACTCCACATCAAACCAAGCCAGAGACTTCGTTGTCAGCGGTAATGGATAATGAAATTTGCAGCCTGAAACACGGTGTTTACAACCTTGGATTCTGCGCAGTTGCCGCGACAGATGTAGGCCTGTCATTCGCTAAATGGTGGGGGGAGCGTATCTATCACTTCTGCCGCGCGGACATTCCTAATGGTTTGTTTACTGACCAGCGCTGGATTGATCTGGTACCTGCATTCTTTACTGATGTTGCTATTATGCGTTCTAGCCGTCACAACGTTGCGACATGGAACCTGACCACCCGTGAATTTACTATTGATCCTCAAGGTAACTATTTTGTCGATGGTGAACCACTAGGTTTCTACCACTTTACCGGTTTCGACAGTGGTGCGCATAGGATCATGGCATCCAAAAATGCGGGTGAAAACTCTGATGTGCATAAACTTATTGATTGGTATGACGATCAAACCAAGAACTTGGCTCAGGATCCATTAGCTAAGGTGGTTTGGGCATATGGTCAGCACTCTGACGGCTCGGCAATTTCTAAAGCGCAACGTATCGTTTACCGCGAACGAATTGACCTACAGAATGCTTTCCCAACGCCTTTTGACGTCACTACCTATAATCAATGGTGGATTACGCAAGGTGCAAAAGAGTATCCTGAGCTGTTTGACCCACAAACCAAAGATGAAGCTTTACGCCAATTCAGTATTGTTCTGACCCCTGGTTTCCGTGGTGGTAATGCTGAATTCGATAAAGATCGGTTTGTGAGTATGATAAAGCGTTCCCTGACAAATCCACGGGTTGGTATGACTCTAGGTAAAAGAGGTTGGGAAGTGCTTAAAAATGAAGGTATTAAAGGCATCAAGCGCCGCTTTCTGAACTAAAATATCTGATCAATTATCTATGCCCTGTATTAAACCAAACGTTTATAAAATACAGGGCTTTTTTCTTTTTCTGACGATGAAAGGTTTTTAACTGACTGATTTTAAAATACTATTGATACTGGCTGATATATGATTTTTCGGATGATACATTTAGTGGATTTTTAGGAGGTAACATGATGGAGTCGTTATGTGTTCGCCGGAATACCCACGTACTTAATTTGGTGTTTTAAGTGAAAATAATTGCATCTCTTGTGTTGTATCGACATGAGTATCAATCTGTAAGCAGAACCTTAACCTCCTTGTTAGAGGAGGAGAGTGTTTCAAAGCTGGTTATTGTAGATAATGGCGCGTATTGCCACTGGTTGCTAGAACTGGATAATCCCAAAATTGAAGTTATTCGCGTTCAGGAGAATGCAGGCTTCGGTGCTGGCCATAATCAGGTATTTTCTCGCTTCGAAGAGCACACAGGCCATTTTTTAATTTGTAATCCAGATATTGATTTTGAGAAAGGTGAAGTGGATAAGCTATATCAATTTTGCCTACAAGGTAATATTGACTTGGCTGTTCCCAAAATTGTTTACCCTGATGGGCGTTTACAACATGCGTGTAAAACATTGCCATCACCTTATCAATTATTTATGCGGAGATTTATCTCTCAATTTACCAGTTCGCTGAATCAAGACTACGAACTCCATTCTGCGGATTATAGTAAACCGTTCTTCGCACCTTCGCTTTCTGGTTGCTTTATGTTAGTGAGTAATAAGGCTGTTCGTGACGTTGGTTATTTTGATACGCGCTTCTTTCTCTACCTTGAAGATGTTGATTTGTCGAGGAGAATTTGCGAAAACCACAGGGTAAGCTATTGTCCTGACTCGGTTGTTGTTCACGAGTCACAGCGACGTTCTTACAGAGATAAGCGTTTTTTAGCTTACCATATTATTTCTGCCGTGAAATACTTCAATAAGTGGGGATGGTTCTTCGACCAACAAAGAAAGGATTTAAATAATCGTTGTTTAAGTAAACTCCCTAGAGCTGAAAATAACATGCCGCAATTTACTCGTGTTGAGGATGATAAGTAAACTAACTCGGTATTGTTAGGTATCTTCTTACTTTAGGTGTAATCGATAAAAATAACATATCGTTCCTTGTTGGTTCTCTTATTAAAGGTAATAATAAAAATGTCTGTGGCCAAAGCCGAAAAGATAAATGTCAAATATCACTTTGACTCTATAGATATTTTAAGGGGTTTCGCTGCAATATCTGTCGTTGTTTACCATGTGATCGAGCACTTCATTTGTCATCATTTCCTACCAGCGGACCTCTTCTTTGGTTCCGATTTGGTTGGATGGGCGTTGACATGTTTTTTGTGATTTCCGGTTTTGTTATCGCCATGTCTGCTTTTAAACAACTGGAGAACAATGGGACTGAAAAATTCATACCGTCCTTTATGAAAAGGCGATTGCGTAGAATTGTCCCATTACATTACTTGACGTTAATAGTGTTTGTTATTTTCATATCACCTACGCTACTTTTTAATGATTTTGCATTAAATATATCTACTCACCTTCTGTTTATTCATAATCTTAATTACAATTTGCATGGGGCAATCAATGGAAGCAACTGGTCTTTAGGTGTGGAGATGCAGTTTTATATTTTCATTGCTTTGTTTGCTGGTTGGCTGAAGCGTGTTCCTTGGTGGGTGTTATTGCTGTCTGCCTTGACCGTATCATATGCGTGGAGATTTGCTGCTTTTTCATTGATAAACTTAGATCAACCTCTTGGTGTGTTTAAATTATTTGTTAGTGCCACCCAACTCCCAGGGATGCTTGATGAGTTTGCCATTGGTATCCTTTTGGCCAGGTTGATAACCTCTGATCTTGGGGTGAAAATAGTGTCTAATCGAAGATACTCTACGGTCTCTTTGATGGCTATTGCGGCGCTCTTAACAACAGTAGCCCTATCAATTTATCTAGAATATGCATCATTCTGGAACTATCCATGGATGGTGGTATTTTTCCGAACGTTGTTGGCATCAGCATTCGGCATGATCATTCTGTCTCTGTGTTCTCTTAAAGTAACACCGATTCTTAAGAGAGTTTTATATCCACTTTATTATTGTGGCACTATCTCTTATGGCATCTACCTTTGGCATCTACCCATTCTGCTATCTGTCAAAAAACTTGATTGGCTATCCCATGGGCAGTCGCTCACGCTAGTTTTAGCCTTAACATTAGTGATGGCTTCGCTTTCATGGCACTTCTTTGAAAAACACTTTATGAAAAAGTAGTGGCTAATCAGGCGTCCAGTAGATGAGAACTTGAAGTCAATCGCCCAAGTACACTCTTTATGCAATTATGTGACCTATCGCACCAATCACTACCCAGCGAACACAATCCTGAGTTAACATGTTGGCCACATCAAAAACCTGTTGGCCAAGAGCCGTGATACAGGTGTCATCCTCAGACAGGAGTTCCTAATGTCCAAACAGCAAATCGGCGTTGTCGGCATGGCGGTGATGGGCCGCAATCTGGCTTTGAACATCGAAAGCCGTGGCTATACCGTTTCTATCTTTAACCGTTCAGGCGACAAGACTGACGAAGTTATCGCAGAGAACCCGGGCAAAAACCTGGTGCCGCACTACACCGTCGAAGAGTTTGTTGCATCGCTGGAAACACCGCGCCGCATTTTGCTGATGGTAAAAGCGGGCGAAGCTACGGACAAGACCATTGCCTCGCTGACTCCGCACCTGGATAAAGGCGATATCCTGATCGACGGTGGTAACACCTACTATCAGGACACTATCCGTCGTAACCGCGAGCTGTCTGCTCAGGGCTTCAACTTTATTGGCACCGGCGTTTCCGGTGGCGAAGAAGGGGCGCTGAAAGGGCCTTCAATCATGCCTGGTGGCCAGAAAGAAGCTTACGAGCTGGTGGCACCCATCCTGAAGAAAATCGCCGCTGTGGCCGAAGGTGAGCCATGCGTAGCCTATATCGGTGCCGACGGTGCTGGCCACTACGTGAAGATGGTGCACAACGGTATAGAATATGGCGACATGCAGTTGATCGCAGAAGCCTACTCCTTGCTGAAGCAGGCTCTGAATCTGAACAACGAGCAGTTGGCTGACACCTTCGCCGAGTGGAACAAGGGCGAACTGAACAGCTACCTGATCGACATCACCAAAGACATCTTCACCAAGAAAGACGAAGAGGGTAAATACCTGGTTGATGTGATCCTGGATGAAGCGGCCAACAAAGGCACCGGCAAATGGACCAGCCAGAGCTCTCTGGATCTGGGTGAGCCACTGTCATTGATCACCGAGTCTGTGTTCGCTCGTTACCTGTCTTCTCTGAAAGACCAGCGCGTAGCGGCTTCTAAAGTCCTGACCGGCCCGAAAGTTGCAGCCTTCAGCGGCGAGAAAGCCGAGTTTGTTGAGAAAGTTCGTCGCGCTCTGTACCTGGGTAAAATCGTTTCCTATGCGCAAGGCTTCTCTCAGTTGAAAGCGGCCTCCAAGGAAAACAACTGGGATCTGAACTACGGCGAAATTGCCAAGATCTTCCGTGCCGGCTGCATCATCCGCGCTCAGTTCCTGCAGAAGATCACCGATGCCTACGCTGAGAATGCCGATATCGCCAACCTGCTGCTGGCACCTTACTTCAAGCAAATCGCCGATGAGTACCAGCAAGCGCTGCGTGACGTGGTTTCCTATGCGGTGCAAAACGGCATCCCAACGCCAACCTTCTCTGCGGCGATCGCGTACTACGACAGCTACCGCTCTGCGGTGCTGCCTGCCAACCTGATCCAGGCGCAGCGTGACTACTTCGGTGCTCACACTTATAAGCGTACCGACAAAGAAGGCGTGTTCCATACCGAATGGATGGAATAACCTCGCACGTTGAACGATAAAAAAAGCCGCCGAGGTTAACGCCCGGCGGCTTTTTTATTACCTGCAAAACAGGATTATTTCTTTTCGTGCCGCTCGCGCAGGCGGCCAATCACCTTGCTCAAATCCAGCTCCTGATCCTGCAACAGCACCAGCAGGTGGTAAATCAGGTCGGAAGCTTCGTTGGTCAGCTCTTCGCGATCGTTCACCGTTGCGGCCAGGGCGGTTTCTACGCCTTCCTCACCCACCTTCTGCGCAATGCGCTTGGTGCCGCTGGCATACAGCTTGGCAGTGTATGAGCTATCCGGGCTGGCGGTTTTGCGCGAAGCCAGCAATTGCTCAAGCTGGTACAGGAAGCCCCAATCGCTGCTTGCCGGATGGAAGCAACTGTCGTTGCCCAAATGGCAGGTTGGGCCGATTGGGTTGGCCAGGATCAGCAGGGTATCGTTATCGCAGTCTGGCGTAATGCTGACCACGTTAAGGAAGTTGCCTGAGCTTTCGCCTTTGGTCCACAGGCGCTGCTTGGTGCGTGAGAAGAACGTCACCTTGCCGGTTTGCTCGGTCACGTCTAGAGCTGCCTGATCCATATAGCCCAGCATCAGCACTTCGCCGGAAACGGCATGTTGTACGATTGCCGGCATCAGGTTGTCGGTTTTTGCCCAATCCAGCTTAGCTTTCTGTTGTTCTGTTAACACACGCGTATCTCCACGCCTTTCTCTGCCAGGAACCGTTTCAGTTCGCCGATATTGATGATTTGCTTATGGAATACCGAAGCCGCCAGCGCGCCGTCAACGTCGGCATCGCGGAAGGCTTCCAGGAAGTGTTCCATGGTACCGGCACCGCCGGAGGCGATCAGCGGTACCTTGCACACTTCACGTACCCGCTTCAGCTGTTCCAGATCGTAACCGTTGCGTACGCCATCCTGGTTCATCATGTTGAGCACAATCTCCCCAGCGCCACGCTTTTGCACTTCCTGCACCCAATCGAGGGTTTGCCACTCGGTGACTCGGGTGCGGCTTTCATCGCCGGTATATTGGTTGACGTGGTATTTGCCGGTTGCGGCTTCATACCAGGTGTCGATCCCGACCACGATGCACTGTACGCCAAAGCGATCGGCCAGGCGGCTGATCAGCGTTGGGTCGGCCAGCGCAGGGGAGTTGATGGAGATCTTGTCCGCCCCAAAGGAAAGGATCTGGCTGGCGTCTTCGGCACTCTTGATGCCCCCGGCCACGCAGAACGGAATATCGATCACTTCCGCAACCCGTGATACCCAGCTTTTATCAACCACCCGGCCATCGCTGGAGGCGGTGATATCGTAAAAGACCAGTTCATCGGCGCCTTCCTGCGCGTAGCGCTGGGCCAGCGGCACGATATCGCCAATGATTTCGTGGTTACGGAATTGCACGCCCTTGACCACTTGCCCGTCCTTGACGTCCAGACAAGGGATTATCCGTTTTGCCAGCATGCGATAGCCTCCTCAACGCTGAATTTACCATCCAACAGGGCGCGTCCGACGATCACCCCTTCCACACCACTGCCACGCAACTGGGCGATATCGTCCAGGTTGCCGATGCCGCCAGAAGCCTGGAAGGCGATCTGCGGATAACGTTGGCACACTTCCTGATACAGCCCCACGTTAGAACCTTTCAGCGTACCGTCGCGTGAGATATCGGTGCACAGCACGTGCTTCAGGCCAAACGGCAGATATTGCTCAACCACCTGTTCCAGCGTGGCCTCCGAGTCTTCCTGCCAGCCGCTGATAGCCACGTTCTTGCGGCCTGCGGCGTCGATGCGTACGTCCAGCGCCAGCACCATGGCATCGGCACCGTAGCGTTCAAACCAGCCCTGTACCATCTCTGGCTGCCTGACTGCGGTGGAGCCGATGACCACGCGCGTGGCTCCGGCTTCCAGCAGCGCGGCAACGTCTTGTTCGTTACGAATACCGCCGCCAACCTGTACTGGCACGCTTACCCCGGCCAGCAGTTTACGCAACAGCGGGATCTGGCGAGCCGCCGGGTCTTTGGCCCCGGTCAAATCAACCAGGTGTAAAACTTGCGCCCCTTGCTGCTGATAGTCTTGCAGACGCAGCAGCGGATCGTTGCCGTAGTCGCGCTGTTGGCCGTAATCGCCCTGATGCAGGCGCACTACGTTACCGTCGATCAAATCCAAAGCGGGAATAATCATGCTGCCTACATCTCCAGAAAGTTCTTCAACAGTTGCGCCCCGGCGTTGCCAGATCGCTCTGGATGAAACTGCACGCCAAAGAAGTTGTCTTTTTGTACGGCGGCGGTGAAGGGCTCGCCGTAGTTCGCCTGAGCGATGGTGCTTGAGCATATCGGCATCGCATAACTGTGAACGAAGTAAAAGTAAGCACCATCCTCGATGCCGCGGAACAGATGATCGCCGGCCTGCGCCGTAACCTGGTTCCAGCCCATATGGGGCAAAGGCAGGCCAAAATCGGTCATCTGTGTTACCGGAGTATCGATAATCCCTAGCGTTTTGATACCCCCATTTTCTTCACTGCTGGCTGCCAGCAACTGCATGCCCAGGCAGATCCCCAGCACTGGCTGGGTACAGGCTTTAATCAGATCGATCAGGTCGCGCTGTTCCAACTGGTCCATTGCCGCCTGTGCAGTACCGACACCTGGCAGGAACAGTTTGTCGGCGCGCAGCACGATCTCCGGATCGCGGCTCACCTGTGGCTGACAGCCTAGGCGTTGCACCGCATAGTTGACCGAGGCGAGGTTGGCGCAGCCGGTGTCCAGGATCACCACGTTCATCACAGCACTCCTTTCGAGCTAGGCAGCGTATTGCCCTCAACGCGGATCGCCTGGCGCAGCGTGCGGCCAAACACCTTGAACAGGCTTTCGACGCGGTGATGGTCGTTTTTGCCTTTGGTGCGCAGGTGCAGGGTGCAGCCCATGGTGTAAGACAGCGAGCGGAAGAAGTGCTCGATCATCTCGGTGCTGAGATCGCCTACGCGTTGGTAGTTGAACTCGGCTTTATATTCCAGGTGCGGGCGGCCAGAGATATCCAGTGCGCAACGGGCCAGGCATTCATCCATCGGCAACACGAAGCCGAAGCGTGCGATGCCGCGTTTGTCGCCCAGGGCTTTACTTAGAGCTTCGCCCAGCGCCAATCCGGTGTCTTCTACCGTGTGGTGATCGTCGATGTACAGATCGCCGTTCACCTGAATATCCATCCGGAAGCCGCCGTGGGTGGCGATCTGATCCAGCATGTGGTCGAAGAAGCCGACGCCGGTCTTGATCTTGCTGCCGCCTTCGCGATCCAGCCAGACCTTAACGTCAATCTGCGTTTCTTTGGTCACGCGGTTAACGTGCGCATAGCGATCGCGTTTGGTCAGCTGTTGGGTGATGGCCTGCCAGCCCAGCGCCTGACGCTGATACAGCAGCCCCTGAATACCCATATTGGCCGCCAGTTGGATATCGGTTTGACGATCGCCAATCACATAGCTGTTGTCCACGTCGATCACGCCCGGCTCCAGATAGCCTTTGACCATGGCGACCTTCGGTTTACGACATTCGCAATGGTCTTCCGGCTTGTGCGGGCAGATCAGGATATCGTCAAATTTGACGCCCTGTGAGCTGAGGATCTGCATCATCAGGTTGTGCGGTGGATCGAAGGTTTCCTGCGGGAAGCTGGCGGTGCCGAGGCCGTCCTGATTGGTAATCATCACCAGGGTGAAACCGGCTTGCTGCAAGGCCAGCAGGGCAGGGATCACTTCCGGCTCCAGCGCCAGTTTATCCAGGCGGTCGACCTGGAAATCTTCCGGGGGTTCAGCAATCAGCGTGCCGTCACGGTCAATAAAGAGATATTTTTGGCTCACGTTGGCTCCTATGCGCCGGGCAGAGTATTGAGTGCGTCAACGACGCGCTGGCATTCGGTACGGGTGCCGATGGTGATCCGCAGGCAACCGGACAGGCCAGGCTGTTTATTTTGGTCTCGCAAGATAATGCCCTGATCCCATAAGGTTTTAAAGACATGACTTGAGGCGGTAAAGCGAACCAGCAGATAATTGCTGTCACTGGTGAAGACTTGCTCGACACAGGCGCAGTCTTGTAACGCCTGCTGTAGCCAACTGCGGTTGGCGGCAATCTCGGTGACGCGCTGGCGCATAACGCGGATCCCCTCGGTGCTCAGCGCCTGGGCGGCGATATCGGCCACCGGGGTTGAGAGCGGATACGGGGCAATCACTTTCAGCAGCAGGGCGATCACGTCCTCATTGGCCAGGGTAAAGCCACAGCGCAGGCCAGCCAGGGCGAAGGCTTTGGACAACGTGCGTAATACTACCAGGTGCGGGTAATCGCTCAGCCAGCTAGCAACCGAGGCCTGCGGGCAGAATTCGATATAAGCTTCATCGATGGCGACGATAGCTTTGCCTTTGGCCAGTTCCAGCAGGTTACGCAGATCGTTGGGATCCAGCAGGTTACCGGTCGGGTTATTCGGGCTGCAGGCGTAGATCAGCTTGACGTTATCCAGGCTGGCGGCAATGGCAGGCAGATCGAGCTGCCAATCTTGTTTGGCTTCGACCGTGCGGCGCTCTACGCCAAACGTCTCGGCGCTGACGGCGTACATGCCGTAAGTTGGTGGGCAGAACAGGATAGCGTCCTGGCCTGGCTCGCAGAAGGCACGGATCAGCAGTTCGATACCTTCATCTGCGCCACGGCTGACCAATACCTGTTCTTTATTCACCCCGGCGTAGGCAGCGTAACGCTCAATCACCAGCGCGGGTTGGCATTCCGGGTAACGGTTGAAGGTCTGGGCGGTCAGTTGGAACTCTGGCGCAACCGGGTATTCGTTGGCATTCAGCCAGACGTCACCCTTGCCACCAAGGCGGCGTGCCGACTGATACGGGGTCAGCTCGCGCACGTTTTTGCGTGCTAATTCTTCGATGCTCATGCTTGCTCCTTCAGCGCGGCGACGCGTAGGGTCACGGCGTTTTTGTGGGCGACCAGTTGCTCGGCGGCAGCCAGGATCTCAATGGTTGGGGCCAGGGTCATAAAGCCTTGTGGCGTCAGTTCCTGTACCGTCATGCGCTTTTGGAAATCCGCCAGCCCCAGGCTAGAGCAGGTGGCGGTATAGCCATAGGTTGGCAGCACGTGGTTGGTGCCGGAGGCATAATCCCCGGCAGATTCCGGCGACCAGTCACCAAGGAACACCGAACCAGCGCTGGTGATGCTGTCTACCAGATCGCGCGCACTGCGGGTCTGAATAATCAGGTGCTCAGGGCCGTATTGGTTGCTGATGGCGACACACTCGGCCAAATCCTTCGCCACAATCAGGCGGCTGCTGGCCAGAGCCTGGCGAGCGGTTTCTGCACGTGGCAGTTGCGCCAGCTGTTGCTCAACCGCCATGGCGACCGCTTCGGCCATCGCAGCGTCTGGGGTTAACAGAATGACCTGTGAATCCGGGCCATGCTCGGCCTGAGACAGCAGATCGGAAGCGACAAACGCCGGGGTCGCGCCGCTGTCTGCAATCACCAGCACCTCGGAAGGGCCAGCAGGCATATCGATGGCCGCACCGTCCAACCGTTGGCTGATCTGACGTTTGGCTTCGGTCACGAAGGCGTTACCCGGCCCGAAGATTTTCGCTACCCGTGGCACCGAATCCGTGCCAAACGCCATGGCGGCAATCGCCTGCGCGCCACCGACCTGGAACACTTCCTGCACGCCACAGAGTTTGGCGGCATACAGGATCTCATCGGCGATCGGCGGTGGTGAACACAGCACCACGCGGCGGCAACCGGCAATGCGTGCCGGGGTCGCCAACATCAATACCGTGGAGAACAGCGGTGCGGAACCGCCAGGGATATACAGACCCACCGAATCGATTGGGCGGGTCACCTGCTGGCAACGCACGCCAGGCAGGGTTTCGACGTCTACCGCTGGCAGTTGTTGTGCATTGTGGAAGGTTTCCACGTTGGCGACGGCTACGGCCATCGCCTGTTTGATCTCGTCACCCAGACGGGCGCAGGCCTGGTCAATCTGCTCTGCCGTTACGCGTAATGCCGCGACTTCGGTTTTATCAAACTTGGCGCTGTACTCACGTAGCGCGCTGTCACCATTGGCTTTCACGTTATCGAGGATCTCGCGCACCGTGCGGGTGATGCTGTCCGAAGCCGAAATGGCCGGGCGCATCAGCAACTCCGCGCGCTGTTCCGCGCTGCAGCTGCCCCAATTGACGACGGTATTGAAGTTTGGCATGGCGTTACTCCATCATCTTCTCAATTGGCAGCACCAGAATGGAGCTGGCACCCAGGGCTTTGAGTTTTTCCATGGTTTCCCAGAACAGGGTCTCACTGCTGACCATGTGCATCGCTACGCGGTTCTGAGAGCCTGCCAGCGGCAGAATGGTAGGGCGCTCGGCACCCGGCAGCAACGCGACGATTTCATCCAGGCGTTCGCTTGGCGCGTGCAGCATGATGTATTTGGATTCGCGCGCCTGGATCACGCCTTGGATGCGGGTCATCAGGCGGTCGATCAGCTGTTGTTTGGCTTCCGGCATTTCACCGTCACGCTGGATCAGGCAGGCTTTCGAGCGGTAAATCACTTCCACTTCACGCAGGCCGTTGGCTTCCAGGGTGGCACCGGTAGACACCAGGTCACAGATCGCGTCTGCCAAGCCTGCGCGCGGAGCCACTTCCACCGAGCCGTTCAGCAGGCAGGATTTAAAACGAACGCCTTGTTTATCGAGGTATTGCTTGAGCAGGTGTGGGTAAGAGGTAGCAATGCGGGAGTCTTGCAGGCTTTGCGGGCCGGAGTATTCGCTATCCAGCGAGGTGGCCAACGACAGGCGGCACCCCCCAAAATCCAGGCGGCGCAGCGTGAAGTAGCGAGGATCTTCACCCTGAGCACGGCGGTTGAGCAATTCCTCTTCCAGCACGTTCTCACCGATGATGCCCAGATCCACCACGCCATCCATCACCAGGCCAGGGATATCGTCATCACGTACGCGCAGGATATCGATCGGCATATTCTCGGCGAAGGCAATCAGGCGTTGTTGCTGCAGGTTGATCTTGATGCCGCAGCGGGCCAGCAATTCCTGAGACTCTTCGCTCAGGCGGCCTGATTTCTGCATGGCGATACGTAAACGTGTTTTGTCCAACATGGTAACCTCTGTTTAATCTGTAATTTTATGAATTTGTTATTAAATTTATATTTTCTGTCTGTCCGGAGCCAAAAAAAAACCCTCGGAAGATATCTTCCGAGGGCTCTTTCTTGCGTTTAGTTCGTTCTACGCGCCACTGGAAGATTCGAGAATCGTCTTCCAGCACACATCGCCTGAAAGACTAGTCAGGATGATGGTGATGATGGTGGTTGAACTGAACGCGAGTCATGTCATTTCTCTTTAAAATTGGGTCAGCCAGTGCTGAGGTGCTAATTAAGCTAAACTATCCGTTGTATAACTTGCAACCCTTTTTTGTGGTTATGAATTTAATTTATTGAAAGCGACTGAGTTATTAGCCGGACGCAGCTTTACTCAACCTTAAGGTTAACCGATTGTAACCACCAGCGCGGTGGCGTAGCCTAGGGGAGTATCCGACTATCGCCTGCGGTGTGGCCAGTGGTCCTCTGCAACGGTGAAGTTGGGCTTGTTAGTCGATTCTTAGGGGCATACTGATGAAAAAAGTCGCCATTGTGGGTCTGGGTTGGTTAGGGATGCCGCTGGCTTTATCGTTAATGGGCCACGGGTATGAAGTGGTTGGCAGTAAAACTACGCCGGATGGGGTAGAAGCCGCGCGGATGAGTGGTATCGAATGTTATCGTCTGGAACTGACGCCGGAGCTGATTTGCGAAGCTCACGATCTGGAACAGCTGTTGTACACGGATGCGTTGGTGATCACTCTGCCAGCCAGCCGCACCGTCGAGGGGAGCGCAAGCTACTTTGATGCCGTACGTATGCTGGTAGACAGCGCGATAGCGTTTGGTGTGCCGCATATTATCTTTACCAGCTCCACGTCGGTTTACGGTGAAACCACCGGCACCGTTCGGGAAGATTCGCCGCTCAAGCCGGTGACGTCGGCTGGCCGGGTGCTGGAAGAGTTGGAGCTTTGGCTGCATCAATTACCCAACACGTCGGTGGACGTTTTGCGCTTGGCAGGGCTGGTGGGTGGGGATCGGCATCCAGGGCGTTTCCTGGCGGGTAAGGTTGAGGTCAAGGGCGGTTCGCACGGGGTCAATCTGGTGCATCAGGATGATGTGATCGCGGCCATTCAACTGCTGCTGAAGCTGCCGAAGGGCGGGCACACCTATAATCTTTGTGCGCCAGGCCATCCGCTCAAACGTGATTTCTACCCGGCGTTAGCCGAGCAATTGCATCTGCAACCTCCGCAGTTTGCGCAAGAAGATGAACAAGAAGGGCGGCTGGTGGACGGTAGCCGTATCTGTAACGAGCTGGGGTTTGAATATCAATACCCAGACCCGAATCGCATGCCGATCAGTTAACCCAATCAAACTGTCCCGCAGCTTGCGGGACAGTATCCCCCTAAAATAACTTTACTTATTTTTAATCTGTCAGTTTGATTATTAAACTCGACTAAATTACAAGGAAATTAATTTTACGCATTGATATTGAAAGTAATAATCTAAATCCTTCATATTCCCCCTCCTTGTATACATCATCTATATTTATCATTTGTGTAAAATTCGAGTTAACGGAAATTTGAGTTTCTCTCCGCTATTTTCAAACTGTTGCGATAAGTATTAACATACGCTCGGTTTTTTCTAAAAGGTACCTATCCTCTCAAGCGTCTAATGGCAGTTTTTACATGAATTTTATTAATAAAAAAAATACAGCGATCTCACCTATCGCCATTTCTGCGCTGTTACCTTGCGCTCTGTGTATGACGGTAAACGTACAGGCCAGCGATCGGGCAGTGGACCCATCTTCCATGGTGGTTACGGCCAAGCGCAGCGGTCTTTCAGAATTGAGTACTCCGGCTGCGGTTAGCGTGCTTAATGGCGATGAACTTCGTCAGGCCAGGCCGCAGATTAATCTCTCCGAAGGGCTGGGTAGCGTGCCGGGGCTGCAAATTCAAAATCGCCAGAATTATGCGCAAGATTTGCAACTGTCAATCCGTGGTTTTGGCTCGCGCTCAATGTACGGCGTACGCGGCGTACGTATTTATGTGGATGGTATTCCTGCCACCATGCCGGATGGCCAAGGGCAAACGTCGAATATCGATCTCAATTCAGTGGATAAGGTGGAGGTCCTGCGTGGGCCGTTTTCCGCTCTGTATGGCAACGCTTCCGGCGGCGTCATCAACGTAGAGACCGAAACCGGCCAACAGCCGGACAAGATTGAAGCGGGCATGTATAGCGGTAGTGACGGCACCTGGCGCTACGGTATGAAAGCCAGCGGTGCAACCGGCGATGGCACGCACGCAGGTGACGTGAACTACGCCGTCTCCGCGACGCGTTTTACCACCGAAGGGTTCCGTGACCACAGTGGGGCACGCAAGAACCTGGGTAACGCGCGTTTGGGTGTGCGCATTGATGATGTCAGCACGCTGACGCTGTTGTTTAACTCGGTGGATATTAATGCCGACGATCCCGGTGGTTTAACCGAAGCCGAATGGCATGACAATCCGCGCCAGGCACCAAGAGCAGATCAATACAACACGCGTAAAACCATTTCGCAGACCCAGGCCGGGTTGCGCTATGAACGTCAGATGAGCGCCAATGACGATCTGAGCATCATGACTTACGCCGGTGAGCGGGAAACCACGCAGTATCAGTCAATTCCAGTGGCCGTACAGCAGCGTAGTGAACAGCATCCCGGCGGAGTGATCTCTCTGGCACGTCATTACCAGGGCATCGATACTCGCTGGACTCATCGTGGTGAAGTGGCCACATTGCCCTTCAGCGTGACGGGCGGGCTCGACTACGAAACCATGACCGAGCAGCGCAAAGGCTATGAGAATTTCACGGTAGTCAACGGCGTTAACGAATTAGGGACCAAGGGTAATCTACGGCGGGATGAACGCAACCTGATGTGGAATGTGGATCCCTATCTGCAAACGTCCTGGAACCTGACCCAACGTTTGACGCTGGATGCCGGAGTGCGCTTCAGCACCGTCAATTTCGACTCCAACGATCGCTATATTACCGGCAGTAATGGTGATGACAGTGGCGATGCCCGCTATCACCAGTGGCTGCCAGTAGGCTCGCTCAACTATGCGTTGACCAAGGCCTGGAATGTGTACGCTTCCGCCGGGCGTGGCTTTGAAACCCCTACCATCAATGAGCTCTCTTATCGCCCAGGTGGCGTGGCGGGGCTCAATCTTGGTCTAAAACCTGCTACCAGCGATACCGTTGAACTAGGAAGCAAGACCCGTATCGGCAACGGCCTGTTCAGCGCGGCGTTGTTCCAAACGGATACCAAAAACGAAATTGTCGTCGATGAGAGCAGCAACGGGCGCACCAGCTACAAGAATGCGGGGCAAACCCGTCGCCGTGGGCTGGAGTTAGCGCTGGATCAACAGTTCAGCTACGACTGGCGTCTGCAAATGGCTTGGACGCTGCTGGATGCCACTTACCGTGATGATGTCTGCGGTGACAACATCTGTTCTGCCGCAAAGCAGGTGCCGAAGGGCAACCGCCTGCCGGGGATTGCCCGCAATATGGGGTACGCCTCGCTGGCCTGGTCGCCGCCGCAAGGTTGGTTCGCCGGTGCTGAAGTGCGCTACATGAGCGATATCCAGACCAACGATCAGAATTCACAGCAGGCACCGTCCTACACCGTGGCGGCGCTGAATACCGGATATCGCTACCCGGTAGGGAACTGGCAATTTACCGTTTTTGGCCGGGTGGACAATCTGTTTGATCGCCAGTACGTCGGCTCGGTGATTGTCAACGAAGGCAATGGCCGCTATTTCGAACCCGCTCCAGGCAGAAACTGGGGTGGGGGCATGAGTGTTGCTTATTCATTTGAGTAGTAAGCAGTAGTACAGCGGGGAACCTAACCCCCGTTGAGTTGTTATCTTGGGATGGTTATTTATGACACCAGTGAGTGCGCCAACATTTGCGCGTTGCTAGCGGTGGGAGAAAGTGAATATGGCAAAGACAGGCAATAAACGAAGTATAGGGAATTACTTGATGTGGCTGCTGGGGGGGCTGATGGGCGTCATCGGCCTCGCGCTGGCAATCGGCGGCGTTTACCTGGCTTCATTGGGAGGGAGCCTCTATTTTGGGCTGATGGGAGTGGTGATGCTGATCGCTGCGGTACTGGTGATCAAGCTCAAACCTGCGGGCATATGGGTGTATGCGCTGGCCTTTGTGTTCACCCTGATTTGGGCGTTGTGGGACGTTGGTCTGGATTTCTGGCCGTTGTTCTCACGCTTGTTTATGTTCGGCGTGCTGGCCTTCCTGGCCGCGTTGGCCTATCCATGGTTGAAGAAACGTGCCGGTCATCCGGTTCGCGGCTTCGTCAGCTATTCTTTGGCTGGGTTGCTGGCGGTTGCGCTGGTGGCCGGATTTGGTTACACCTTTGTGCCTACGCCATTGGTGGCGGCCAAGGAAGATATTCCGGTTAAACCGGTGGCTGCCGGTAGTGAGCAGAAAAACTGGGAACATTGGGGGAATACCACCCACGGTGACCGTTTTGCCGCGCTGGATCAGATCAACAAGTCTAACGTCAGCAAGCTGAAGGTGGCGTGGATTGCCCATACCGGCGATATTCCACAAAGCAACGGTTCCGGTGCAGAAGACCAGAATACTCCGCTGCAGATCGGTAATACCCTGTATGTCTGTACTGCCTACGGCAAAGTGCTGTCGTTGGAGGCCGATACCGGCAAACAGCTGTGGTCCTTCGATCCTAAAGCCTCAGCACCTAACTGGCAGCGCTGCCGTGGCCTGGGTTATTACGACAATGCGGCTCAGCCTGCCTCATCGCCAGTGGTTGCCGCTAACGCTACGGCACCAGCCATGTGCGAACGCCGTCTGTTCCTGCCAACCATCGATGCGCGTTTGATTGCCATTGATGCCGAGACCGGCAAACCTTGCGCCGACTTTGGTGATAACGGCACCGTCGATCTGAAAGCGGGCATGGGCGAAGTTAAACCGGGTTATTACCAGCAAACCTCAACACCATTGGTGGCGGGTAACCTGGTGGTGGTGGGTGGCCGCGTGGCGGACAACTTCTCTACCGGCGAACCTCCTGGTGTGGTGCGTGCTTATGATGTGCATACTGGTGAACTTGCCTGGGCGTGGGATCCGGGTAATCCGGCCATTACCAAGCTGCCACCAGCGGGTGAAACCTATACGCGCGGTACGCCGAACGTATGGTCCGCAATGTCTTACGACGCCAAACTGAATCTGATCTATCTGCCGACCGGTAACGCCACGCCTGATTTCTTCGGCGGCGAGCGTACCGCGCTGGATGATAAATACAGCTCTTCGATCGTGGCTGTTGATGCCACCAGCGGCAAAGTGCGTTGGCATTTCCAAACCACGCACCATGACCTGTGGGACTTTGACCTGCCGTCTCAACCGTTACTGTACGATCTGCCAGATGGCAAGGGTGGTACGACACCCGTGCTGGTGCAAACCAGTAAGCAGGGCATGATCTTTATGCTCAACCGTGAGAACGGTCAGCCGGTGGCGAAAGTGGAAGAGCGTGAAGTACCGCAAGGCAATGTGCCTGGCGAACGTTACTCCAAGACCCAGCCGTTCTCGGTGGGAATGCCGAATATTGGCAACCAGACGCTGACCGAGTCAGACATGTGGGGTGCAACGCCGCTCGATCAACTGCTGTGCCGTATCGAGTTCAAAGGGATGCGTCACCAGGGCGTCTATACACCGCCGGGTATCGACCGTGCTCTACAATATCCTGGCTCGTTGGGCGGGATGAACTGGGGCAGCGTTTCAGTGGATCCGAACAATGCCATCATGTTTGTTAACGACATGCGTTTGGGGCTGGCCAACTCGATGGTGCCACGCAGCAAGGTGCCGACCGGCGCCAGCGGCATCGAAATGGGGCTGGTTCCGATGGACGGCACGCCGTTTGGTGCGATCCGTGAACGCTTCCTTTCCCCACTGGGCATTCCATGCCAGAAGCCGCCGTTTGGCACCATGTCAGCGGTAGACCTGAAGTCTGGCAAGCTGGTGTGGCAGGTTCCGGTAGGCACAGTGCAGGATACGGGGCCGCTGGGCATCAAAATGCGTATGCCGATGGAAGTTGGCATGCCAACGCTGGGTGCTAGCCTGTCTACTCAATCCGGTCTGCTGTTCTTTGCTGGTACTCAGGATTTCTACCTGCGTGCCTTCGATACGGCAACTGGGAAAGAGATCTGGAAAGAGCGCCTGCCAGTGGGCAGCCAGTCCGGCCCAATGACCTTTGTCTCGCCGAAGAACGGTAAGCAATACATTATCATCAGCGCGGGTGGTGCTCGTCAGGCCGCAGAGCGGGGTGACTATGTCATTGCTTATGCTCTGCCAGACGAAAAGTAACTAGCTGGTAGTTCACCAATAAATAAAGGGGTTAGCATTACTGCTAACCCCTTTATGGTTTTCCGCGGTGGTCGAAATCAGACCTTGGAACCCCAGAGATCGTACTCGTCGGCGTTCTCAATCTTCACTTTGACGATGTCACCGACTTTGACATTGGCTTCACCGTTAAGGTATACCGCGCCGTCGATTTCCGGTGCGTCCGCCATGCTGCGGCCAATGGCACCTTCCTCATCCACTTCGTCGATCAGCACCAGCACTTCGCGACCAATCTTGTCTTGCAAGCGTTGGGCGGAGATTTGCTGCTGCAGCTGCATAAAGCGATGGAAGCGTTCTTCCTTCACTTCTTCTGGCACCGGGTCGGCCAGTTCATTAGCGGCAGCACCTTCTACCGGGCTGAACTTGAAGCAGCCAACGCGATCCAGCTTGGCTTCGGTCAGGAAGTCGAGCAGCATCTGGAAGTCTTCTTCGGTTTCCCCTGGGAAGCCAACGATAAAGGTGGAGCGCAGCGTCAGATCCGGGCAGATTTCGCGCCAGCGCTTGATGCGCTCCAGCGTGCGTTCAACCGCGCCAGGGCGTTTCATCAGCTTGAGGATCTTCGGGCTGGCGTGCTGCAGTGGAATATCCAGATAAGGCAGGATCTTGCCTTCTGCCATCAGCGGGATCACGTCGTCCACGTGCGGGTAAGGGTAAACGTAGTGCAGACGCACCCAGGCACCCAGACTGGAAAGCTGTTCACACAGGCTGACCATGCTGGTTTTTACCGGCTGGCCGTTCCAGAAACCGGTACGGTGTTTGACATCGACGCCGTAGGCCGAGGTATCTTGTGAGATCACCAGCAGCTCTTTCACCCCAGATTCCACCAAGCGTTTGGCTTCATCCAGCACGGAGCCGATCGGACGGCTATCCAAGTCGCCGCGCATCGATGGGATGATGCAGAAGGTGCAGCGATGGTTGCAGCCTTCGGAAATCTTCAGGTAGGCGTAGTGCTTTGGCGTCAGCTTCACGCCCTGCGCCGGAGTCAGGCTGGTAAAGGGGTTATGCTCCGGTTTCGGCACATATTGGTGAACGTGGGACAAAACCTGTTCGTAGCTGTGCGGCCCGGTAATTTCCAGGACCTTCGGGTGCACCTCACGAATTTGGTTTTCCTTGGCACCGAGGCAGCCGGTCACAATCACCTTGCCATTCTCGTTCAAGGCTTCACCGATTGCTTCCAGTGACTCTTGAACGGCGCTGTCGATAAAGCCGCAGGTGTTCACGATCACCAGCTCAGCATCATCATAGCGGGGCACTACCTGGTAACCTTCGTTACGCAGTTCAGTCAGGATCCGTTCAGAATCAACCAGGTTTTTCGGGCAACCTAGTGAGACAAAGCCGACACGGGGGGCTTTTGGGGTCATAGTTTGTGACATAGCTCAATCCAAAATAGAAACGGGCGGATTTTACACTTGGGCAACGGGAAATTACACCGTTATATGTTGGCGGCGTAAACAAAAACGGCCCAGATTGATGACAAAGCCAGACGGGCGCATGCAGCGCCCCAACGTAACGTTGCCAGCAGCAGTCTCGACCCTGGCAGTATAGGCCGTTTTGATGGCGATCTATAACCAGCCGGAACGCTTGAGTTTTTGGTACAGGAAGAAGCAACCGGCGACCGTGACGCCCAACGTGGTGTGGTAAGCCCAGGGGAACTTCAATTCGGGCATATCGGCGAAGTTCATGCCGTAGAGGCTGAAGATCACCGTTGGAATGGCCAGGATCGCCCCCCAGCCTGCCAATCGCTTAACCACTTCGTTTTGCTTGACGGTCACCAAAGCCAGATTGACGTGCATGGCGTTGGTCAGCATTTCGCGCATATCGTCTAGCGTGCTGGCGACCTGCCGGGTATGGTCCTGCACGTCGCGAACGTAGGCCCGCAGTTCTTTGGGGATCACATCTTCATGCAGATGGATCAGTTGGTTGCAGATCTCATCCATCGGCAGGGCTGCATTCCGCAGGCCGAGCAGGTGGCGGCGCAGGCTGTAGACGTTTTCGATGGCGGTTTCGTCAAACTCCGACCTGAACATGTTGGACTCGATGTCTTCGATCATCGTTTCGAACTTGCCGACGATATGGCGATAGTTGTCGACGATAAAATCCAATACCGAATACAGCGCAAAGCCAGGCCCATGGCACAACTGCTTGGGATTTTCCTCTGCCTTGGCGCGGATAGGGGCATAGCTGGAGGAAGCACCGTGGCGCACGCTGATCAGGAAGTTTTTACCAACGAAAAAGTGGGTCTCACCGTATTCGACTTCTTCTTTCATCCACTGTGCGGTTTTCACCACGATGAACAGCGAGTCGCCGTAGGTTTCTATTTTCGGCCGCTGGTGGGCGCAAAGGGCGTCTTCGATCGCCAGATCGTGCAGGCCGAACTCCTCCTGGATCTTGCGCATGAACGCGTCTTCCGGTTGCCACAAGCCCAGCCAGATAAAGGTGTCCGGCTCCTTGACCACTTCACTGATATCTTCAATCGTCACGTCCGTCAGTCGTTTACCGGCCTTGTACGCCACGCAGTTGATGACCATTGCCTGGGTTTCCATCGCTTTACCTGTCAGTCTGTGAGGGTTTTGGTGAAGAAATAGCGTTCATGTTCCACCGGCGCATTGTGCAATGTCATTTGCAATTGGTAACCTTGTTTTTCGTAGAAAGGACGAGCCTGAAAACTGAAAGTATCTACACGCGCATATTTGCAGCCATCCGCCATTGCCTGCTGTTCTGCTTTCTTGATGAGCTTACTGCCTACACCTTCGCCGCGTAATGTCTCAGAAACCCATAACAGATCGATGCTTAACCAATTGCCTACGGTGCTGCCGGTTAACCCAGCGAGTTTATTACCCTGATCATCCAGGACAAAAACCCCGATATTTTTGTTCAGGATATCGCCGACAAATTGGTGGTTAAAAGTCTTCAAATGATTGCGAATCTCTTCGGTATCTTCTGGCTGTAGTGCGTCTGTTACGGTGATTTTCATGGTGCCTCCTGGATGGTTCAACTAACTTAAGCACAGTAAAGGAAAAATGCAACATATTGAAATTTAGATTAAAGCATGAACTTTACCATCTGGGCTAAACTCATTGGACTCTACCAATTTAAGGAGAAGACATGTTGCGGCCTTTTTTGATTGCGGGTTGGTTGCTGTTCGGCAATGGCCTGCTGCATGCGGCACCGGTAGTGACTGAATTACAGGACAGCCTTGAGCATCCCTGGTCGCTGGCCATCTTGCCGAACGATAGCGGTATCCTGATAACGGAACGTCCTGGTCGTTTGCGGTTATGGCAGCCGTCTGCCGGACTTTCCTCACCGATTACCGGTGTGCTGGACGTCTACGCGCAGGGGCAAGGAGGATTACTAGACGTGGTGCTGGCTCCGGATTTTGTCACTAGCCGCCGGGTTTACCTTAGCTTTGCAGAGGCGGGGGATGCCGATAAAGCTGGCACCGCTGTCGGCTATGGGCGCCTGAGTGCAGACAATAAACAGCTGGAAGATTTTCGCGTGATTTTCCGCCAACAGCCCAAGTTGTCTACCGGCAACCATTTTGGCTCTAAACTTGCCTTTGATCGTCAGGGCTATCTGTTTATTACCTTGGGTGAAAACAACCAACGGACGACGGCACAGGAAACAGACAAGCTGCAAGGCAAGATTGTGCGGCTAACGGCAGAGGGTAAGGTACCTGCCGATAACCCGTTTGTTGGTCAACAAGGCAAGCGACCGGAGATTTGGTCTTATGGCCATCGCAATCCACAAGGATTGGCGTTGAACCCCTGGAGTGGGGTGATTTGGGAGCATGAGCATGGCCCACGCGGTGGTGATGAAATCAATATTCCTCTGCCGGGCAAAAACTATGGCTGGCCAATAGCGACCTATGGGATTAATTATTCAGGGCTAGCTATCCCTGAGGCTAAGGGCCAGGTTGTACCAGGGACCGAACAGCCGCTGCATTATTGGAAAGTTTCTCCGGGGGTCAGCGGAATGGCCTTTTACGACAGCCAGCGATTCCCCGAATGGCGGCGCTCTCTGTTTATTGGCGCGTTGGCACAACGGGATCTGATCCGTTTGACACTGGACGGTGACAAAATAGTGGCAGAAGAGCGGCTATTGGGCGATCGCAATGAGCGTATTCGCGACGTTCGCGTTGGGCCAGATGGTTACCTTTATCTGCTGACTGATGACAGTAATGGGAAACTGCTGCGGGTTGGGCGCGATTAGCTCCCTGTCAGATGAGTTTGAGATCGGCGGCGGTGAGCACCTGGTCGGAGTTCAGTGAGAAAATCCGTTTTACCGTATCATCACTCAGGGGATGCGGGTCCGCATATACTGAGTGATATCCTTTGGGAAAGCTTGCAACGGTAATTTCCTGCAGGATCCGCTGCTCTACCTGGCTTACGCCGCCTTCCAGCATTTCCATTGCATGGATCACTATGTCATGACGTAAATGGCGGCGCTTGAGCTGATTGAGAAAGCCAGGGAAAAACTCTGGTACCAGATTATACAGGCAGTATTCGGCAATAAAAAACTGGCCGACCAGCAGCCGTTGAGTGCTGAAAGGGCCAACTCTAGAGGCGGTCTTCTGAGTATCGAGGCTTTTCAATGTCAGATGGTTTTTGCGTACCTGTAAATAAAACAATGACATGCTTTTGCGTCCCTGCGTTGTAATAAGTGCCCCATCTGGGACACCTTGGTAATCAAGTGAGTGGGATCATCACCGCGTGCTGGTAAGCAGGGCGTGCGCACAGCCGTTGATACCAGCGTTCCATATGCGGGCTGGGCTGGCGTGCGATCGGCATGGAAAACCAAGCGTAAACAAAGCTGCCGAGCGGAATATCGCCGATGCCGAACTCTTGGCCTGAGAGGAAAGGCTGCTCCGCCAACGTACGTTCGATGATCGCAAAGTGTTGCTCCAGTTCAGCAATGCCAGCCTCAATCAGCGCCATATCACGCTTTTCGGGCGGAGTGCGAACCATGCCCCAGAACACGTTGCGGAAGGGGGCGGCGATGGTTGAGGTATTCCAGTCCATCCATTTTTCAGCCGCAGCGCGATCCTGGAGGTCCTGTGGGTAAAATGGCGTCTGGCCGAACTTGGCCGCCAGATAACGCACAATGGTATTGGATTCCCACAACACGAAATCCCCATCCTGCAACAGCGGCACCAGGCCGTTGGGATTAAGCGAACGATAGGGCTCTTCGTTAACCTTACCGTAGGCACCTCCGGCGTTGATATGGGTGTAATTTAGCCCTAACTCTGCGGCACACCAGCGCACTTTTTTGACGTTGTTAGAATTTTCACGGCCCCAAATGGTCAGCACAAAGCACCTCCTCATCGACGGATAAAAGTAACTCTCATACCTACGCTACAAAGCCGTTTTTGTCACCTTGAAATCAGCGTTCCCAGTGGCAGACTTCCCAACCGTGCTTTTCTGCCAGCGCGCCAAGATCGCTATTCGGGTTGATAACGGTGGCGCTGTCGACGTATTCCAGCATGGCTTTATCGTTAATGGAGTCGCTATAGCCGTGGCTATGGGCAAATTGCAGTTCAGGGTGTTGCTGTAACCACTGTTGCAGGCGGATGACCTTACCCTGCTGATAGGTCATGGTGCCGTAGGTCTTGCCGGTAAAACGGCCCTCTGACACTTCGACACCGATAGCCAGCGCGCCATCGGCCCCCAGTTGCTCGGCGATGGGGGCAACCAGATGTTCACCGGTTGCTGAAATCACCAGAATGCAGTCGCCGCGTTCGCGATGCCATTGCATGCGTTCGCGTGCCGCGGGGTAGACGCGAGGCAGGATATCTCGACGAATATAGCGCTGCACCCAACCGTCGACGGTCTGGGTACTCAGGCCCGCCAGCGGAACCAACGTTGCCTGCATATAATCTTCCATCGACAGTTGTCCCTGATAATATGATTGCATCAACAACTGTTCTTGGCGTTCCAATTCTGCCGGAGCGAACCCTTCGGCCACCAGCCAGCGAACCCACAGGCTGGCGCTGTCATCATCAATCAGGGTTTCATCCAGGTCGAACAGGGCTAAATCCATCAATATTTCTCCGGCAAGGAATGCTGCGGCTACAGGATAACGGATACTCGCGGCGTCGAGCCAGTTGCCACGGTGAAATGCGCAGAGCATAAGTAACTTTGATGACAGTGCGGCGACGGTTTGTTGAAAGTTTGCATAACCTGGCACATAGCCTGATTTCCAACCAATTTCTCTGCGGTAACGTACAGTTATGTAAAAATGCAGAAAAATCAGCCTAAACCCTGCAAAAATAAGAGCAATCTAATAAACTCACAACGAGGGCACTTTCGGTGCCGCGTTGGCCCAAATGGGAGCCGCTGGGTATTTCGCGGTTGGCAGCGCGGCCTGGTGCCACTCTCGCTGGTTGGCTGAAAACGTGAACATGTTTGAAAGTTAACGCTATTTCAATGGTTTGAATGGACACTCTGGCGACGTCATGATGAAAAATAACCGTTCTACTCCTCTTGGTAAATTGGCCCTCAGTGTAGGTGTCATGTTGTTGGTTGTGCCTACCGTACAGGCAGCAGAGGCTCCGGCCGCACCGCAGGTCGATGCGAAAGCCTATGTATTGATGGATTACAACAGCGGCAAGATCCTGGCAGAAGGCAATGCGGATACACGCCTGGATCCCGCGAGCCTGACTAAAATCATGTCCAGCTATGTGATTGGCCAGGCGATGAAGGCCGGTAAAATCAAACCGGACGATCTGGTCACCGTGGGCAAAGATGCCTGGGCAACCGGCAACCCGGTGCTGCGGGGTTCTTCTTTGATGTTTATCAAACCCGGCGATCAGGTGCCGGTATCGGAACTCAATAAAGGCATCGTCATCCAGTCAGGTAACGACGCCAGCATCGCCTTGGCGGATTTCGTGGCGGGTAGCCAGGATTCGTTCGTTGGCTTGATGAACAATTACGGCAAGTCCCTCGGCCTGCAAAATACCCACTTCCTGACCGTGCATGGTCTGGATGCCGAAGGGCAGTACAGCACCGCACGTGATATGGCGTTGCTGAGCCAGGCGCTGATCCGCGACGTGCCGGATGAGTACGCGTTGCATAAAGAAAAAGAGTTCACCTTCAACAAGATCCGCCAGATAAACCGTAACCGCCTGCTGTGGAGTACCAACCTGAACGTGGATGGTATCAAAACCGGTTACACCGGCGGGGCCGGGCATAACCTGGTCGCCTCGGCCACCGATGGCCCAATGCGCCTGATTTCGGTGGTGCTAGGGGCTCCGAGTGACCGTGTGCGCTTTAGCGAAAGCGAGAAGTTGCTGACCTGGGGCTTCCGTTTCTATGAAACCGCAACGCCGATCAAGGCCGATAAAGCCTTTGTAACGCAGAAAGTGTGGTTTGGCGACGTGGGCGAGGTGCCGTTGGGCGTGGCGAAGGATGCCGCCGTCACTATTCCCAAAGGGCAGATGAAAAACCTGAAGGCCAGCTACAAGCTTAACCAACCGACGCTGGAAGCGCCGCTGGCGAAAAATCAGGTGGTGGGCACCATCGATTTCCAACTGGATGGCAAAACTATCGATCAGCACCCGCTGGTGGTGATGCAGGAAGTGAAGGAAGGGAACTTCTTTAGCCGCATGTGGGACTTTGTGATGATGAAGCTGACCCAGTGGTTTGGCGGTATTTTCGGCTAATCTTTGTTTGATAAGGGGCCAACAGTGGCCCCTTCTGCCAGATCAATTACACGCTACAACCTTGATGGCCAACCCGCCCTGAGATGTCTCGCGGTATTTGGAGTTCATGTCCTTGCCGGTTTCGTACATGGTCTCGATCACCTTATCCAGGCACACACGCGGCTCGCTGGTGCGACGCAGTGCCATACGTGCGGCATTGACTGCCTTTACGGCAGAAATCGCGTTACGTTCGATACAAGGCACCTGAACCTGTCCTGCCAGTGGATCACAGGTCAGCCCCAGATGGTGCTCCATGGCAATCTCTGCGGCGATACAAACCTGCGCCGGGCTGCCGCCCATCAGCTCCGCCAGACCCGCTGCCGCCATGGAGCAGGCCACGCCGACTTCCCCTTGGCAGCCCACTTCGGCACCGGAGATTGAAGCATTCATCTTGTACAACGTGCCGATCACACCGGCAGTCAGGAAGTAACGGCTGTAGGAGTTGGTGTTCACCGGGCGGATAAACTGGTCGTAATATGCCAGCACCGCTGGAATGATACCGCAGGCACCGTTGGTGGGCGCCGTCACCACCCGGCCACCCGCAGCGTTCTCTTCGTTAACCGCAAACGCGAACATATTGATCCAATCTACTACGTTCATCGGGTCGATATTGTTCTTGTCACCGGTGACCAGAATGCGGCGCAGGGCGGCAGCACGGCGTTGTACCTTCATTGGGCCAGGGAGCAACCCTTCGGTATTCATACCGCGTTCGATACCTGCACGCATCACCTGCCAGACGTCGGCAAAATGCGCTTCGATCTCTTCTTTGCTGCGCAATGCCAGTTCGTTCTGCATCACCAACCCGGAAAGCGAAAGCCCGGTATCTTTGCAGTGCTGCTGCAAATCCACTGCGGAGCGATAAGGGTAGGGGACTGCGACGCTATTGTTGGCCGATTGACCGAAGTTTTCTTCATCAACGATAAATCCGCCGCCGATGGAGTAATAGGTTTTGCTGTGCAGTAACCGATCGCCAGCATAGGCGCTGATCGACATGCCGTTTTCGTGCAGCGACAGGTTAGTGCTATGGAAGTTCATGCCACCAAGCTGTGGAAAATCGACCTCGTGCTCACCCTTTGCCAACAACAGGCGGCCACGCTGTTCTACATCACGAATAAAGCCGGCGATGCTGTCGATGTCCACATCATGGGGCAGATTACCCGCCAGGCCCATAATAATCGCGATGTCGGTATGGTGCCCTTTACCCGTCAGTGACAGTGAGCCGTAGACGTCAACCGCCACCCGCGTTGTATCGTGGAGTTGCCCGGCAGCCTGCAAATCATCAATAAACTGTTTACCGGCTTTCATCGGGCCGACGGTGTGGGAACTGGAAGGGCCGATGCCAATTTTGAAAATATCGAAAACGCTGACCATAGTCTCGCTTCCTTCTTGAAGTTAATTCCCTCAGCCTGCCGTTTAGGGGGCATATGGGTCATGCTTGAGTTCGCGGCGGGGTAGGAGGGGAGATTCGAGATAGCCGGTGCCATAAGGCACCGGCTGAGCGCTATTAACCGAACAGTGTGTACAGGATGGCAGAGATGGCAATCAGGCCCATCACGACCACAAATACGTTGCTGATGTGGCCGCTGTACTTGCGCATGGCAGGCACTTTACGGATCGCATACATCGGCATCAGGAACAGCAGCATCGCGATGATTGGGCCACCCAGGTTCTCGATCATGCCCAGAATGCTTGGGTTCAGCGTGGCAACGATCCAGGTGGTCACCAGCATGAAGATGGCAGTGATGCGGTTCAGCTTGTGGGTGGTGATGGTCTTGCCACGGCTTCTCATCGATTTGGCAATCATGCCGTTAAAGCCTTCACGAGCGCCGAGGTAGTGGCCCAGGAAGGATTTGGTGATGGCGATAAAGGCGATGACTGGTGCGATGTACTCGATAACCGGGTTGTTAAAGTGGTTAGCCAGGTAAGACAGGATGGAGATGTTTTGCGCTTTGGCTTCGGCCAGATCCGCCGGGGACAGGCTCAGCACGCAGCTGAAAACAAAGAACATCACGGTCAGCACCATCATGATGTGTGCGTAGCCCAGGATGCGGGAACATTTCTTCTCAGCGTCCACGCCGTACTCTTCGCGTTTTGCTACAGCAAAGGCGGAGATGATCGGTGAGTGGTTGAACGAGAACACCATAACCGGGATTGCCAGCCACAGGGTGATCACCAGGCCGTGGCCCAGGCTGCCGCCAGAACCGGCCAGTGAGACGTTTTCGAAGATGGCACTGCTCCAGTTAGGGATCAGATAAAGCGCCAGCAGCATCAGCACCCCAACAAACGGGAATACCAGGATACTCATGGTCTTCACGATCGCCTGCTCACCGAAACGCACGATGCCCATCAGGCCAACGATCAGGATCAGCGACAGGATGGCGCGTGGTGGCGAGGCCATACCCAACTGGTGGGTGATGAAGCTGTCCACGGTGTTGGTGATCGCAACGCTATAAACCAGCAGGATTGGGTAAATGGCGAAGAAGTAGAGCAGGGTGATCAGTTTACCTGCGCTGATACCAAAGTGTTCTTCTACCACTTCGGTGATGTCTTCACCTGGGTTTTTGCCGGACAAAACGAAACGGCACAGGCCACGGTGGGCGAAGAAGGTCATCGGGAAGGCGATGATGGCCATGATGATCAGCGGGATCAAACCACCGATACCGGCGTTGATTGGCAAGAACAAGACGCCAGCGCCGATGGCAGTGCCGTAGAGGCCCAACATCCACATGGTATCTGATTTACGCCAGGCCGTGCTGGAACCTGAGGCTGCAGAGGCGATAGTGCCGGTCTGTGTAGTGTCCATAAATATCTCCGAGGTGAACACGATAATTTAAAATAAAAAGAAAAACTTAAGTTTAAAATCCGCTGGTGAAATAAGTTGCTATCCCGCCAGTGGTAAAATCAGTTGTTACAACTAGAGGTTGAATTACGCCTCTGAATTGTTTATCAGGCTAATGATGTTGCTAACCTGTCCAAATGGTTTCTGCTGTTAACGGGGTCAACGCCGATGTTTCTGTCGGAGGAGCAACTGCCCACCGATTTTGTTGGCGGCAAGATAACGATTTACAGCAGAAACAACCGTGATCTTGCTCCCAAATGCGTGATGTGTGCGGTTAAAGGCTGTTATTGTAAATTTTCATGCAAATGTTACGCGTTTGTGCAAAACATCATGCTGCAACCGCTCTCACTAATCCCACAACCTTTATCCGGTTTGTATGATGTTTAACCGGATAAAAACCTGTCTTGTGTGGCAGGGCGAGCAATATATTTTATGTGCTGGTTTGGATCTAGCGAAAATGCCGGATTAAGCTATTTTAGTGATTTAGATCACGTTTGGTTATTGTGAGGGGGAAGCTTATCTTATTGTTTTTAAACTTATTTAATGATTTTGATTGTTTCTATGGCTAGAAACGGATGACCGTAATAAGACGATTTTAATCATCATATGAATAAGGATAAATTCTGATAATTTGATTAAAAATAGCTGATAATTTTTAAACAAAAGGCAGCATAATGAGGCTAGTGGAGGTAAGGAGCCATTTTATCCGGGGGAGATTTGATGCAAATTACTGCAATAATGTTCTGCGCAGAATAATAACGCGAGCAAGTTGTTGCAATCCATTAACCTGTAATTATCGGCCAATAGGAATATTTTAAGTTTAATTGCTTAAAAAAAAGCCTGAGTTTAACGAAGAATTTGCAACCGCGTCCCTCAAGTAGCACCAGGGACACGGCATAAAATCGGCAGTGAGGCCAAGATCAGAAACGCAAAGTGACCGCGTGTTGGTCGAAAAACTCGATGAACTCGGGGTCAGGCTGGCGATCGGTGATCACCTTATCGAACAATGCCAGCGGCCCGATGCAGGCAGGCTTGGTTTGGGCAAATTTGCTGTGGTCGGCGACCAGGATCTTTTGCTGCGCCTTGTCCAACGCTTTGTGTTTCATCGCCAGTTCATCAAGGTTGAAGCAGGTTGCGCCGTGCTGCAAAGTGATGCCTGCCGCTGAAATAAAGGCCACGTTAGGGCAGATGTGGTCCAACTCATTATGTTGGCCAACAGCGGTGAAAATGTAGTTGCTCGGTTTGAATTCACCGCCGCACAGGATCACCTTGCAGTTGGGCTTGTCCTGCAGCGCCAGAAAGGTGTTGAGTGAGTGGCAAATGGCGGTAAAGGGGAGTTCATCGGCAATGGCGTCGATAATGGCCGGGGTGGTGGTGCCACAGTCAAAGAACACCGTGTCATTTTCATTGACCAGCGGTGCCGCCAACATGCCAATACGGCGCTTTTCCGCCACCTGTTTGGCTTTCTGGTCGGAGACAAAATAATTGGTGACCCCGTTGATACGCGGATCGGCTACGACATAACCCCCAAGCAAGACCACTGCAGCAGGTTCGGCACTGAGATCGCGCCGGATGGTCATTTCCGAGACGCCGAGCAGTGCGGCTGCTTCTTTTAAGTGGATCTTGTCAGAACGCTTTAGAGCCTGAACTAGCCGGTTGATACGTTCGTCGCGCCGGGTTTCCATCAGTTTTTCCTACAGGTTTATACCCCAAGTTTCTCAAGTGTGGCCGAAAGGGATAAAGGAGCCAAAAGTTTCTTTCGTTCGCTCCAACACAATAATGCGGAGTCGTGCAGACCCAGTTCGCACTGAGGGCACAACCCCGCATTAGATGTCGCTATACCTAGATAGAGCTAGCGAAAATCAGTAGCTACCGGTGTCAGCCGCATCGCCAGAAACGATCGCAACGCCCGAGCTGGTGCCGATACGTGTTGCACCGGCGGCAATCATTTTCCCTGCGGTAGCGCGATCGCGCACTGCGCCAGAGGCTTTGACGCCCATCTCGCTGCCTACGGTAGCACGCATCAGTTTGACGTGGTCTTCACGAGCGCCGCCTGTGCTGAAACCGGTAGAGGTTTTAACGAAAGCGACATCCAGTTCACGACACATTTCACAAACTACAACGATTTGTTCATCGCTGAGCAGACAGGTTTCCAATATTACCTTCAACGGGATAGCCGCGCAAACTTCACGCACCGCGGCGATATCGGCCTTCACTTCGTCATTCAGGCCGCTTTTCAGCCAACCGACGTTGATCACCATGTCGATTTCCTGGGCGCCAGCGGCAATGGCAGCTTTGGCTTCGAAAGCCTTGGAGACGGTCAAACCAGCCCCCAGAGGGAAGCCGATAACCGAGCATACTTTAACGTTGCTATCCTGCAACAGGTGAGCGGCCAACGGGACATAACCCGAGTTAACGCAAACGGCATAGAAATTATGCTGACGCGCTTCTTCGCACAGTTGGTTGATCTGGCTGTCCGTGGTGTCCATAGCCAGCAGGGTATGGTCGATATAGCGAGCGTAATCAATCTGTTCAGTAGTCATGGTCATTTCCTCTATGGGGGTAAAAACGTTCTGTGGTGTTAGTAATGTTATAATCCTAACATTTCTAACATTGATGTTTCAAGCTGTATTAACAGTAATTTTTAGGGGGAACTGGAGTTTTACAGCAACATCTAACACAGTGTTTGCTGGAAAATGTTACTTAAATAACATAGACTGTATATTGACAAATCCGTTCACTGTGCAACGGCTGCCCCCTGAGGAAAGAAGATGAAGACGATCATTAATCTGAGCCCTGGATTGTTCGGCATGGAGCCGAATGAAGTGTATCGCGGCGCTGGTTTTACGGTGACCGCGTTTATGTTTCCTGGTGATATCGCCGCGTTGGTGCTGCAAAATCAGCGGGGTACCTTAACGTTGTTGCCCTACCAGGATTTGATGATTTGGGATGCGGTGTTTGATGGCCAGTCTCTCAAAGCAAAAGCCAGCCAGCTGCAGCCTCGACGTAATGATGCCCGTGGCTGTTTTGCCTCTCACCAAGGATTGCCTGCTAATCATGGTCCGGTGATTGATGTCTGGCTGGAAGTCGAAGAGGAAGCGATCGCTATACGAGCCCGCACTGCCGATGGCCCTTGCCGCATCCAACCGGCCGTTCAGTTAGCCGCCAACAGCACACAGTTCAGTATTGAAATGGTGATCGACAACCTGGCTGAGCAGGCTCAGCCATTAAATTATATGTGCCATATGAACTATGCCTGTGAAGAGGGGGCCGTTTTCCGCCAAAATCTGCCGGGCTGTGCGCTCAATATCCGTGATAATCCGCAGCAGGTCATTTGTTCTGACGATCTCTCGTTATATGTTGATCAGGCCGAGTTCTTTATGCTGGCACCGTGCGGCAGAAGGTATGTAACCCGTTTTGCCACCGGCCAATTCAGCTATGCCGTCTTACGGCGGCCACGAGCCAACTCACGGGCGACGGCGTTCGTCCAGCCGGCCAGTTGCAGCCCAGAGAGTACAGCAACACCGATGGCGGTGATGTTAAAAGCAGGGGAGATGCGGGAGTTCCGCGTGATGACAGGCATACTCTAGCTGGCAGGGGGCTTGCCCCCTGCGGGCAGGTATTACTCCTTGACCCATCCTTTACGGATCGGGAAGGCAAACAGGAAATGGTATAGGCGCGTTAGACGTTGGGCGATGGCATCACCAAACAGATTCCACACCAATTGGGCAAACAGACAACCCACACAGCCCAGCAGGAAACCGCCCACCATATCCAGTGGCCAGTGCACACCAAGGAATACGCGGGACCAGGCAATGGCGACGGCCGCGACCATCAGCAAAATACCTGACCAGACACGATGCCAGCACAGGAAGGCCAGGGCGAAGGTGAAGATGGCAGTGCCATGATTGCTAGGGAAAGAACTGTCTGGCGCATGCGCCAGGAAGGTATAGCCGATACCGGTGACAAACGGGCGCTCATGAGGTAACAGTGCTCCGATAGCGGCCGAAGCGCTCATGGCAAATAACAGGGCAATGGTCGTTTTGGCTACCACTTCTCGCTGTGCTGCCAGTTGGCTATGTGCCCCCCAGAACCACAGGCCGACAATCAGCAGGGGGATAATGGCGATCAGATCCCGTGCGATGAAGGTGGCAAGATCGATTAACCATTCCGGGCTGGCCGGGGTGGCATCGATCCAGGCGAAAAGAAGATAGTTCAACTGCTCCATTAAGTATTACCTCGTCTTACGGCGAAAATAGCCGCTGATACACCAATAAACAGCCAACTGGCTGAACCAAACCCACCACCCGGCCCACAGGTTATGGGAAAGAAAATGTGCGCCCCGCATGATCTGGCCAAAGCCCATCAGCATGCCAAGCGTGATGCCGGCCAGCCAGCACCAGTAAGCCAGGCGCGGGCGTTGCGGATAAAACAGAAAGAACAGTGCCATCACGGCGAAGCCGCTGGAAGCGTGGCCACCGGGGAAGCAACGGCCAGGCCCCGGAAACGCTGGCGTGGTGCCAAACAGTGGAAATGACATTGCTTTGCCACCGTACTCCAGCAGATCCCAAGGGCATGAGTGTGCGCTAGTGGCCTTCAGGATCCCCACCACTAACGGCCCAATGCCGATCAACAGCATGGCGACGATCAGCCGCGCGTTACGGCGATAAATTCCCCAAAGCAGCGCCAGTACCGCTCCGGCGATCACCGAAATCTTTAACAACCGATGGTTGATCAGATCCAGCCAGTAGTTGTTCTGCCACGGAAAACGCTGGCTGGCGGCGTCATACCAATAATTACTGACTACCCAATCCAGCTGTTCATTGCGTGACAACCAGATAAACAACAGCGCAGCCACCACCAGCCCAAAGGCTTGCCAACGGTAAAAGGATGCGGGCAAGGAGTAAAGGGCGTCAGTCTGAATTTGGCTAGCCGTTGAGGATTGATTTAATGACGATTGTTTGGCGTTTGATGGGTTCACACGAAGGCTCATAGGCGGTAATGGATCAGGCTACTGTAATCCTCCCGTCTTAAGAAAACCTTAATGGATGGCGAGCGGCTTGGGGACGATATCCAGAATTGACCTATAATTTAACGGCGTAAAGTATGCTAGCGTAATTAGGTATTTAGGTTATGAATTGTAAGGATAAAAAATGAACAAGCTTTCTATGGTAGTGACCAGCCTGCTGATGGCCGCGTCTGTCAACGCCGTTGCTGCAACCACCGCAAGTACTGACGATCTCAATATGCAGCCGTTGGAAAAAGTAGCACCGTTCCCGAAAGCGGAGCCGGGCATGAGCCGGCAGGTCATTTATTTACCCAAGCAGGAGAATGAAGAAAACTTTAAGGTTGAGCTGCTGATTGGCCAAACGCTGGAAGTGGATTGCAACCGCCACATGATGGGCGGCAATCTGGAGAGTAAAACGCTGGCCGGTTGGGGTTACGACTATTTTGTACTGCCGAAGCTCTCGGCTCCGGCCTCTACCATGATGGCTTGCCCGGATAATACCAAGCGTCAGGAGTTCGTTGCCGCTCATCTGGGGGATGCCGCGATGCAGCGCTATAACAGCCGCTTGCCTATCGTGGTTTACGTGCCGAAGGACGTCGAGGTGCGCTATCGCATCTGGTCTGCCAGCGAAAATACTGGCCGTGCGGTAACGAAATAAACGACTGTAGACTACGCCATGAAGGGGCGCCGCATGCGGCGCTCATCTGAATATTCAATGGCAGCGCCTAGCGGATAATACCGCGCGCCGAGCGTGAGAAGAAAGAAGTAAACCATTGCAATAGCGGATAGGTTTCGCTCAAGCGCTGCACTTCCTGTTTCACCTCATTGATCGCCAACGCATTGTGATAAAGCATGTTATACAGGGTTTGGATCACCTGCTGTTGCTGCTCGCTCAGTGATTGGAAAGCTGCCGCTGAATCGTTTACACCGACGGGGGCCGCGTGGTTGCCACTGGCACTGACAAAAGGTGGAACATCCTGCACCACGCCGGACTGATGGGCGATATGCGCATAGGCACCCAGCAGACAAAACTGATGTATCGCGCACATATTGCCGATCTGCACAAAATCATCCAGCTCAACATGCCCGGCCAGCCCCGAGTTATCACCGATAACCGTAGTATTGCCGACAATACAATCATGGCCAATATGGACGTTGTTTAAGAACAGGTTGTCATTACCGATGGTTGTCCGCCGATAGCCTTGAGTGGTGCCACGATGAATGGTCGCATTCTTGCCGATCCTGTTTCTGTCGCCGATCACCACGTCCGTAGCTTCACCAGCATATTTCAAATCCTGATTCACTTCGCCGATGATGGAAAACTGCCCGATAACGTTATTGCAGCCAATCCGGGTGAGGCCGTTAATGCTTACATGAGAGGCTATTACCGTGTCATCACCAATCTCGACGCCGGCTGCAATGATGCAGAAAGGGCCAATGCTGACGCGCGCACCGATAATCGCCCCCGGTTCAACCAAGCTATTGCTTGCGACCCGGGCAGAGGGAGAAATTGACATTGCGTTATCCTGATGATGGCGCGTGGCGTTTCCGGCACTCAGGGCCAATCATGGGTAAATGATTAAGCCTAAATTTGGATTAATCTGAGAGTAAGCGTCGAATGGGAGGGGAAAGGGGTGGTCGTTGGAGGTCAGGTGATTTTTCTTATCGACAGGGCCGAGTATAAGGAGTTCCCGGGTATATCACACCATCTTATATTTTCTTTATTTTCTGAACTTTTTTGTAATGGAAGATGGGGCAGAGGAGATAAAGGTGAATCGGTTAACCGAGACCGCAGTTGGCTCACAACGTTGGGGCGCTGCCTACAGATTTTGCAGTAGTGCCTGGTGCCGAGATGGATTGTTCCAGCAGTAAAATGACAAGAGGATAAGCAACTACTCTCAGGCTAGACTAGAATTAATAGGTAGGTTATCAGGCTGGGTATTAGGTAATACGGAGGGCCGACAATATGACTTATCAACATATCGTTATTGCAACCGATCTGAGTGACGATGCCGAGCTGTTAGTGCGAAAGGGGTCTGAATTGGCTGACACACTGCAGGCCAAGCTGTCGTTGATTTATATCGATGAGCAAGCTAACCACTACAGCGAGTTTGGTAGTGGCGAATTCAACTATGCCGATAAGACCTTCTCCGAACGAGTTAAGAATATGCTTAACGCTATCCAGCAGCAGGCGGAGTATCCCATCAGTGAAGTGATCATTGGCCGTGGTGAACTCAGTGAAGCGCTGAACAGTGCCATCCGTGAGAAGGGGATTGATTTGGTGATTTTTGGTCACCACCACGATATGTGGAGCCGTTTGGTATCCAGTACGCGCCGCACGATCAACCATATTGCGGTTGATATGCTCGTAGTACCGCTCGAAAAACATTGATGGGGAAACGTTGGATCTGAATGGCGTTGAGAGTGAAAGGCATCACAATAATTAGGTCAGAGCAGTGATTCGCCCATGGATATTGAGGCCGAATCATTGCTTCTCGCCAGCACGCTATTGCCACACCCAAGTTCAAGCATATCTTATTGTGTTTTTAGCTTTTCTGGTGATTGGATGCTGATTTTAACTCCGCCCGCTATTCTGTTATGGTATTGTTCAGCATTATAGCAGGGGCACTTATCTGATTACTTTGTTGATTGGAAGCTTTTCTCCACAAGGTAGTTCAGTACCTTAAGCTCATCATCAAGCAGGTTAGTGGGGATGTTTTTTAGGATTTTATTTCTCACATCGGTTCTTATAAAGAAGAGTGAGGTATTGGAAAAGAAGAAAGGATCCATCAAATAAATCAAAACACCGGCGTTGTAGAATTCCATATAGTCACTGCCGATAAACGAGGTTTTCTTTACGGCGGTGGTGTATTTTTTAGCTAGAATTGCACTGATAACGCTAAACTGATCGGTTTTCAGCTGTAAGTGTAATGCGGCTAAATTTTTATTCTCATCAAACAAGACAAAAACATCTTTAGTACTTTCAAAAACGATATCGCTTCGTTTGTCCTTATTGTTATCGGGTGTTTCTTTGTAGATATTCCCTTTCAGTTCGCTGTTAAACCCCACATTTACCGCTTCAGGGTGAGTTATCTTGAACGTATCCTCCGTTGTCTGACCAAACTTCACCGTAAGCGTGCCTGTGCTAGCTGCACTTAAGTGCTCACAAAAAAAGAAGCTGGTTAAAACTAGAAAAAGGTAAGCTAAGAAACTCATTTTCATGATGCAATCCTATAAATCCTTTTGGGATTGTGAAATGACACATAAATAATCATTAAACTGCCAAAATTCGGTGTTTTATTTCTGGTGCTGTTATTGTGTTGGTTTTACATGCTCACCTCCATAGTGTAAATGATATTTATAACCGATGTCAGACGCCCTTTATGGAGCGACAATACCTCGGTGTTTCACTACGTTGTCATTAAAAGAATAGTGTTGTCAATAACCTCGATAGGTTAAATTTTGTTAGTGTAAAATATGATGTTACGGATAACGTTATTTGTAACAGAAGTCTCCTCCAGCTTTCACGCACTCCTGCATTCGGTATTTTATATTGCATTAATATAGAAATGCGTTAATTTCTTTTTGGATACTTTGCTCAATGAGTAATATGCTGCTGGTGTAAACGTGCTGATCGGCATTTATGTGTCGTACCGACAGGGTTGAGTATAAGGCGTACCTGAGCGTATCACATCATCTATGTCATCTGCCCAACCAGCATCAATATAAGCTGGGTTAAATGTTGATGCTTGCTGATGCATGAATGGAAAGATTTACAGGCCGGTGTAGTGGAGGTTGTCGGCCTGGGAAAGAATATAACCTAATAGTCCGCGATTGCCTTACCCTAACGTTCGGTGTTGGAAGTGTCAGTGCGTCGAATGAATTAAATTTATATATATCAATCAGTTGATTTATTTAAGGTTTAAGCAAGCTTCGCGTGATCAGCTTGCAATGAAATTAATAGTTGCAAACTGTATATGCATACAGATAATTGAAAACATCGGAAGAAGGTAGGTGATGTTTTATGAGGAACAACATGAAATTTATCGCAACTGGGCGACATCGAAGTGAGTATCCAGATCCTATAACGTTCACAACTGGAACTCCGCTTACGATAGGGGACATATATGAGGGCGATGAAGGTTGGGATGATTGGTATTTCTGTACCATAGCTAATCATTCCGGTGGATGGGTGCCAGAACAGCTGATAGAACGAAGCGACAAACCTGGCCATGGTATAGCGAAAGATGACTATACGGCCAAAGAACTTGATGTTAATGAAGGAGATGAGTTGCTGGCGATAAAATTCTTAAATGGCTGGGTATGGTGCCAGCGACTCTCGGATCAAGATATTGGCTGGGTACCGAAAAGCATTCTTCAGAACATCAAATAAGGCCGTTATTTTACATCAGAGTCTGAGTGGCGACGGATTTTAGGCTGTGCCCCTCAGTTGATTGTGGCACCGTCGCAGTCCCGAAAGCCCGTGATCAAGGCGGATAGCTCTACGTTCAAGCCCGATAACGCGTAGCACCGGCTTGGGCGCATGCTCTCTTCGGGCTGGAGCCATTTGAACTTTCTCCCCGCTTATTTGGGTCACCAAATCTCATGGATCGTGCTAGCTAGCGTCCAAATGGCCTTCAGCGTCTCATTACTAACATCCCGATGTGTAAATCAATGGGGGAAGGTCAGGCGTAAATTTCAGGCAACAAAAAACCCGCTAATCTTGAACCTAAAAAGGCGGGACTAACGGGCTCCACAAAATGGGGACATCAAAGAAAAGCAGTGGCACTAATTCAGACTATGTCCCGATCGAAAAGTTCTACCCGTTGCTAGAAAAATAAAAAAATATTTCGCCGTAGCGGCACTTCTCAGATCGCCTTGCTACCCCATTAGTCCTGGCCAGATCACCACGATGAGCGAGCCTGCCAAGGTTAACAACACGTTAGCGATGGCGTAGGTGCCTGCATATCCCAACGCAGGAATATTACTACGTGCAGTGTCACTAATGATTTCCATCGCCGGGGCGCAGGTACGTGCCCCCATAATGGCACCAAATAGCAGGGCACGGTTCATGCGCAGAATGTAGGCACCGAACAGGAAGCAGATCACTACCGGTACCAGGCTGACGATCAAGCCTGCAATCAGCATCTGGCCACCTACTGCGCCAAGGGTATTGCCGATACCTGCCCCTGCGCTCAGGCCCACACCAGCCATAAACACCATCAGGCCGAACTCTTTCACCATATTCAACGCGCCCTGAGGGATATAACCAAAGGTCGGGTGGTTGGCACGCAGGAAGCCCAGCATGATGCCGGACATCAATAGCCCTGCGGCGTTGCCGATACCAAAGGAGAAGCTGCTGGTGAACTGAATGGTGATCTGGCCGATCAGCAGGCCGATGATAAAGAAGGCACAGAACGCCAGCAGATCGGTAACCTGGCTATGAATGGAAATAAAGCCGATCTTCTCTGCCACGCTTTTTACCCGGCGGGCATCGCCGCTAACCTGCAGCACATCGCCTTTGTTCAACACGATGCTGTCATCGATCGGCATTTCAATCTGGCTGCGGATCACGCGGTTGAGGAAGCAGCCATGATCGGTCAGCTTCAACTGGCTCAGGCGCTTGCCTACCGCATTGCTGTTTTTGACCACGATCTCTTCGGTTACGATGCGCATATCCAGCAGATCCCGGTCGAACACTTCCTTACCGTTACGGAAGCTTGGGTCCAGGCGTGCGTGAGCATCAGGGTAGCCGACCAGTGAGATTTCATCCCCGACCTGTAACACCGCATCTCCGTCCGGGTTGGCCAGAATGCCGTTGCGGCGAATTCGTTCGATGTAGCAACCGGTTTGGCGGTAAATACCGAGCTCGCGCAGGTTCTTGCCGTCTGCCCAGGCGACCAGTTCCTGGCCAACGCGATAGGCGCGGATCACCGGCAAATAAACCTTGCGCTGGCTATCGGTATCCAGGCCGCGCTCACGGGCAATTTGTTGGGCAGAGGTAGAGAGATCCTGATGCTGCAGTTTTGGCAGATAACGAGCGCCGAAAATCAGGCTGACCAGGCCAATCAGGTAGGTCAGGGCGTAGCCCAGGCTCAGATGGTCTTGGGCTGCAAGCAGTGCCGGGCCGCTGGTGATGGTATTACGTAGCGTATCGCCTGCACCCACCAATACCGGTGTGGAGGTCATCGAACCGGCGAGCATACCGGCGGTAAGGCCGATATCCCAGTGGAACAGCTTACCGAGTCCGATGGCGATCACCATCGCTGAACCGACCATCACCAGCGCCAGCATGAAGTAGTTTTTGCCGTCGCGGAAAAAAATTGAGAAGAAATTGGGACCCGCTTCAACGCCGACGCAAAAAATAAACAGCATGAAACCGAGGCTTAACGCTTCGGTGTTAATGGCAAAGTGCTGCTGGCCAAGCAACAGCGAGACCACTAAAACGCCAATGGAATTACCGAGTTGAACGGAGCCAAGACGAACCTTTCCGAGGCAGAGCCCCAGGGCGAGTACCACAAACAGTAACAGGATGTAGTTACCGTTTAACAAACTTGCGACGTTTATGTTCACGGGGGATAACTTATTGTTTACCAGTAAGTTCTTGATAAAGAACACTATAAGAGTTAGATTCAGCCATAGAGTATATGGATAAAGCTTAGATAACAACCAACCATCGGAAGGCGATCCGAACCATCGAATGGCGGCGCTTATTCTAGTCGCTATCACGTATGACAGCCAGCATAAAGCTGTGTCGGCATACGTATTTAACCCTTTTTGACCAAGGAAAAAGTTCAGCCAGCGCTGTCGATTTCGGCTGTGTGTCGCAGGGTCTGTGCGATAGGCTGTGTTTTACGATGTAGTCAGCGGTCACATCGCGATATCCGTCATTTTCGGGTATGGAGGGGAGAGGTGGATGGTAAGTTATCGATACTGGGTGGGCATTTTTAGCTGTTTTCTACTGTTTAGTCTGGTTTTTCTGGGCCTGAAGAGCGGTGCCGTCGGCGTGACAGAATCCGAGCATCATGGTGAAACCGGCCTGCTGTTGTTTATTATTCCCGGTTTTATCGCCAGCTATTTGTCGAGCAAGCAGCGTATTCTGTGTCCCTTGCTTGGCGCACTGTGTGCGGTACCGCTGTGTTTACTCATTCGCCACTTTTGGTTGACCCCCGGCCATTCGTTTTGGCAGGAGTTAGCTTATGCGGTCAGCGCTGTATTCTGGTGTGTGTTGGGTGGGATGTTGTATTTATTAATGCGCATGGTGTTCCATGCGTGGCAACAGTTCTATCGGCAGCAAAAACCCTAATCGTAAAAAAGGCCACCTGAGTTCGGTGGCCTTTTTTGTTCGAGCTTGAAGCTTACTGGAACAGGTTCAGGTTTTCTTTGGCGTAGGCTTCAAAATCGGTGCAGCCGCCAATGTGGGTCTGATCGATAAAGATTTGCGGCACGGTTTCTACCGGTTTGCCCACGGTTTTTTCCAAATCGGCCTTGGTGATGCCTTCGGCGTGGATATCAACATAACGGAAGTTGAAATCGTCACGCTCTTCAGTCAATTTCTCTGCCAGCTCTTTAGCACGGACACAGTAAGGACAGCCCGGACGCCCGAAGATTACAGCAAACATGTAACACTCCTAGTCTGTTATTAATCATTAACCGTTATTGTAACGACATTCCTTCCGTCATAAAAAGACTTCAGTTGCGCAATCACTCACGTCATGGCGCTTACTATGCCCGTTGGCTGAGCTAAAAAAAAGCAGGATCTGCCTCTTGGTCTGATTTATAGAACCGATTAATCAACTAGAGCTGTTGCAGCGATGGCGAATTTACTACACTGGACACAGTGAGTCTGGAGAAAAAAATATGCGTTCATTCGGTGACTTACCGCGTTCTGTGCTGGTGCTTGAAGGATTGGGCATGGTGTTGTTGATACTCTCTTATCTGAGTATTCATGACTACGTCCGCTTACCGGGTATGCTGGCTTCGCAGCAGGCGGCGGTTGGCATGATCTTTCTAGGCGTCTTCATGATGGTTCCTGCAGCCGCGTTTTTGGTCTGGCGTGTGGTTCAAGGGTTCGGCCCGCTACTGCGCGGTGGCCAGCCGCCGCAGAACGATCGGCGTACCCCGCCAAAAGATAAACAAGACCAGGGACCGCAAGACTAAACGCGGCTATGGGGAATGCCTGCCAATGCAGGTGATAACGCCTTTAGGGGTGACGAGTGAAAATTGCCATTCTTTCGCGCGATGGTTCGCTGTACTCATGTAAAAGACTGCGTGAGGCTGCAGAGCAGCGTGGGCACCGTATCGATGTTATCGATCCGCAGTCTTGTTATATGAATATCAACCCGGCGGCACCGAGCATTCATTATCGTGGCCGCCGGTTGGAACATTACGATGCGGTGATCCCGCGTATTGGTTCCGCTATTACCTTTTATGGCACTGCCGTGCTGCGCCAGTTTGAACTGCTCGGCAGCTATCCACTCAATGAGTCAGTGGCCATTACCCGCGCGCGCGACAAACTGCGTTCGCTGCAACTGCTGGCGCGCCAGGGGATTGATCTGCCCATTACCGGCTTTGCGCATTCACCGGATGACACCGGTGATTTGATCGAACTGGTGGGCGGCGCACCGCTGGTGGTGAAGCTGGTTGAAGGGACGCAGGGGATCGGCGTGGTATTGGCCGAAACTCGCCAGGCGGCGGAGAGCGTGATCGACGCCTTTCGTGGCCTGAACGCCCATATCCTGGTGCAGGAGTATATCCGTGAAGCCAATGGCTGTGATATTCGCTGCCTGGTCGTCGGCGGCAGGGTCGTTGCCGCGATTGAACGTCAGGCAAAGCCTGGGGAGTTTCGCTCGAACCTGCACCGTGGTGGCACGGCTCGTAAAGTGCATATTACCGGCAAGGAACGCGCTACGGCGATCAAGGCCGTAGAGACGCTGGGGCTGGATGTTGCCGGGGTTGATATCCTCCGTGCCGATCGTGGCCCGCTGGTGATGGAGGTGAATGCGTCACCGGGGTTGGAAGGCGTTGAAACCACCACCGGGTTGGATATTGCCGGCATGATGATTGAGTACATTGAACAACGAGCCCGACCTGGCTTTCGTCTGAAATCTGGCGGATGAGAAATGGCGCTTTCCTCTGTTGCGCCAAGCGTATACGGGGGATCGCGGGTGCGGATATGCCGTGCAATGTTGCCGCATTAGTGAATTAAGCGGCTTTGATCGTGGCATCTCGATTGAATATTCCGTAAGCTATGCGCCTTTTCATGTCTTTGAACCCTGTGAGGCTGGTAATTTATGGATTCACTCATCGTCCCCGATTTAGCGTTATTACGACGTTGGTTGGATCAGTTGGGGATCTCGTTTTTTGAATGTGACTCTTGCCAGGCGTTACACCTGCCGCACATGCAAAACTTTGACGGCGTATTCGATGCCAAGCTCGATCTGGTGGATAATGTGATCCTGTTTTCCGCGTTGGCCGAAGTGAAGCCAACTGCACTGATCCCGCTGGTGGCCGATCTCAGTCAAATCAATGCCAGTTCGCTGACCATCAAGGCCTTTGTTGATATTCAAGACGATAATCTGCCAAAGCTGATCGTTTGCCAGTCTTTGAGCATTGCCGTGGGCGTGGCCCATGAGCAGTTTGCCCACTTTATGCAACAGGGCGAAGAACAGATCTCGATGGTGATCCTGGAAGCCAGGGCGAACGATCTGCTGTTTATGGGTGAGGAAGAAGAGAACCCGGCTACCGTAGCCAGCCAACCGATGCTGCATTAATCTTCGCTGTACATTATGTGTGCCGCAGATCTGGCGGCACGCAGCCCGGACTTTCCTCCACAACCAGATATTCTGCGCTTCTCCCCTTATTGCCAGATATTTCTCGTCTTTTAGGCCGTTATTGCCGCATCACATACAGACCCCGTGCATAATTAATCGATAAACGGCGTTTTTTACCCTGGAGGCTGGCACCGTCTGGCAACTCCGGTTATGCTGCTGATCTTGCTAAAGGCTCACGCTCCTGTTTGTGACCTCGTGGGCTGGCAGGTGAGAAAATCGCATGCAATCAACTGCATAGCTATTCACTCGCGATCGCAACGATTGCGCTCGGCTAATCAAAGGCGTTGTATCCTCTCAGGATACAAATTTACCCCTTGTTTTGGAGGAAGTTACGGATGGTCACCCAACGTAAAAAGTGGTTATCGGGTGTGGTTGGCGGCTTGCTGATGACGGCTTGCTTCACCGCGTCGGCCGCAGACAATACGCTGCACATCTACAATTGGTCCGACTATATTGCGCCGGATACCCTGGCCAAATTCCAGAAAGAAACCGGTATCAAAGTGGTGTATGACGTCTTTGATTCCAACGAGGTTCTGGAAGGCAAACTGATGGCGGGCAGCACCGGTTATGACTTGGTGGTTCCTTCCTCCAACTTCCTTGAGCGCCAGTCCAAAGCCGGTATTTTTGAAGCGCTGGACAAGAGCAAGATACCTAATTACAAAAACCTTGATCCCGAGATGCTGCAACTGGTTGCGCATAACGACAAGGAGAATAAGTACGGTATCCCTTACATGATGGTGACCACCGGCATTGGCTATAACGTCGATAAGGTCAAAGCGGTGCTGGGTAAAGATGCCCCGGTCGATAGCTGGGATCTGATCCTCAAGCCAGAAAACCTGGAGAAGCTCAAAAGCTGTGGTGTCTCCTTCCTGGATGCGCCAAGCGAAGTCTATGCCACCGTTTTGCACTATCTGGGCAAAGATCCTAACAGCACCAGTGCGGAAGATTACACCGGTGCGGCCAACGATTTATTGATGAAGCTGCGGCCGAATATCCGCTATTTCCACTCGTCCCAGTACATTAACGATCTGGCTAACGGGGATATTTGCGTGGCCATTGGCTGGTCTGGCGACATCATGCAGGCAGCCAACCGTGCCAAGGAAGCCAAAAACGGCGTCAATGTGGCCTACTCCATCCCAAAAGAAGGGGCGCTGACCTACTTTGACATGTTTGCGATGCCAGCCGATGCCAAAAACAAAGATGCGGCCTACCAGTTCCTGAACTTCCTGCTCAAGCCAGAGGTGATCGCGGATATCAGCAATCACGTGTTTTATGCCAACGCGGTGAAAGACGCCACGCCGCTGGTGAATGCCGAGGTGCGTGATAACCCGAACGTTTACCCGCCGGCAGATATTCGCGCCAAACTGTATACGCTGAACGTACAGTCGCCAAAACTTGACCGTGTAGTTACGCGGGCATGGACTAAAGTTAAAAGCGGGAAGTAAATACCCGATTCTGATGATCGGCAGGCAGGGTTAACCCGCCTGCATTGCCATTTTGGGCCATGGCAATTGCTGTGGTTGTTCGTACTGCTTTAGCCGGAGAGCACCCCGATTGAACGACGTTATCCCTCGTCCGCTAGCCAAATCGCAGAAGGTGTTCACCCCTCTGCTGGAAATCCGTAACCTCACCAAAACCTTTGACGGCCAGAATGCGGTAGAAGACGTCAGCCTGACGATCTACAAGGGCGAAATCTTTGCGCTGTTGGGGCCTTCTGGCTGTGGAAAATCGACGTTGCTGCGCATGTTGGCCGGTTTTGAACAGCCGACGGAAGGGCAAATTGTCCTCGACGGTCAGGACATGTCGCACGTGCCGCCATACCAACGCCCGGTCAATATGATGTTCCAGTCCTATGCGCTGTTCCCCCATATGACGGTGGAGCAGAACATCGCGTTTGGCCTCAAGCAGGACAAAATGCCGCGCGCGGAAATCAACGAGCGCGTCACCGAAATGCTTACGCTAGTGCATATGCAGGAATACGCCAAGCGTAAGCCGCACCAGCTCTCCGGGGGGCAACGCCAGCGTGTGGCACTGGCACGTAGTTTGGCAAAACGACCAAAGCTGTTGCTCCTGGACGAACCAATGGGCGCGTTGGATAAAAAACTGCGCGATCGCATGCAGCTGGAAGTGGTCGATATCCTGGAGCGCGTGGGCGCGACCTGCGTCATGGTCACCCACGATCAGGAAGAAGCGATGACCATGGCTGGCCGTATCGCCATCATGAACCGCGGCAAGTTTGTGCAAATCGGTGAGCCGGAAGAGATCTACGAGCACCCGAACAGCCGTTTCAGCGCCGAGTTTATCGGTTCGGTCAACGTGTTCGATTGCGTGTTGCAGGAGCGGCGAGACGATGCATTGATCCTGCAAAGTCCGGGTTTACGGCATGCGCTTAAGGTCGATCCTGATTCATCGGTGGTAGACGGTGTACCTATTCAGGTCGCTCTGCGCCCGGAAAAGATCATGCTGTGTGAGGAAGTGCCGGAAGACGGCTGCAACTTTGCGGTGGGTGAGGTGGTGAACATCGCCTATCTAGGCGATCTGTCGATCTACCACGTGAAGTTGCTTAGCGGGCAGATGATCAGTGCGCAGTTGCAGAACGGCCATCGCTTCCGCAAAGGCATGCCGACCTGGGGTGATGAAGTGCGCCTATGTTGGGACACCGACAGCTGTGTGGTTCTGACGGTGTAGTTGAGAAAGTGAGGAGTAACTATCATGACATTGCTTTCTGAACGTTCGCCGGAGCCTCCGGCAAGAGTACCCGGCCCGATTAAGGCGTTTATCCAACGTTTGCAGATGGCCCATGGCCGCAAACTGGTGATCGCGCTACCGCTGCTGTGGTTGCTGCTGTTGTTTATGCTGCCGTTCCTGATCGTGTTCAAGATCAGTCTGTCTGAGCTGGCTTTGGCGGTACCGCCTTATACCGATCTGATGAGTTGGGCAGACGGCAAACTCGATATTGCGCTGAACTTTGCCAACTACCTGCAACTGACCGATGACCCGTTATACATCGATGCCTATCTGCAATCCTTGCAGATCGCGGCGGTTTCAACGCTGTGCTGCCTGGTGATCGGCTATCCGCTGGCGTGGGCGGTGGCGCACAGTAAACCGTCGACCCGCAACATCCTGCTGCTGTTGGTGATCCTGCCTTCCTGGACGTCATTCCTGATCCGCGTGTATGCCTGGATGGGGATACTGAAGAACAACGGGGTGTTGAACAACTTCCTGATGTGGCTGGGGGTAATCGATCAGCCATTGGTGATCCTGCATACCAATCTGGCGGTGTATATCGGCATCGTTTATTCCTATCTGCCGTTTATGGTGTTGCCAATTTATACCGCGCTGACGCGCCTTGATTACTCGCTGGTTGAAGCCTCGCTGGATCTGGGGGCCAAGCCGTTGAAAACCTTCTTCAGCGTGATCATGCCGTTAACGCGGGGCGGTATTATTGCCGGCTCGATGCTGGTGTTTATCCCGGCGGTGGGGGAGTTTGTGATCCCGGAACTGCTCGGCGGGCCAGACAGCATCATGATTGGCCGCGTGCTCTGGCAGGAGTTCTTCAATAACCGTGACTGGCCGGTCGCCTCGGCGGTTGCTACCGTGATGCTGCTGTTGCTGATTGTACCTATTCTCTGGTTCCACAAGCACCAGAACAAGGAAATGGGAGGGCAGGGATGAATAACTTGCCGGTAGTGCGCTCACCGTGGCGCATAGCGATTCTGGTGGTTGGTTTCACCTTCCTGTATGCACCGATGCTGATGCTGGTGATCTACTCGTTCAACAGCTCCAAGCTGGTTACCGTATGGGCGGGTTGGTCGTTCCGTTGGTATATCGAACTGTTCCATGATTCGGCGATGATCAGCGCGGTTGGTCTGAGCTTGACCATTGCGGCAGCTTCCGCCACGGCGGCGGTGATCCTCGGCACCATTGCCGCGATGGTGATGGTGCGCTTTGGGCGTTTCCGGGGGGCGACCGGGTTTGCCTTTATGCTCACCGCACCGCTGGTGATGCCAGACGTGATCACCGGTTTGTCGCTGCTGCTGCTGTTTGTGGCGATGGGGCATTCCTTTGGTTGGCCTTCTGAGCGTGGGATGTTTACCATCTGGTTGGCGCACGTCACCTTCTGTACTGCCTATGTGTCGGTCGTTATCAGTTCGCGCTTGCGTGAGCTGGATCGTTCAATAGAAGAGGCAGCGATGGATCTGGGTGCTACACCGCTGAAAGTGTTTTCCGTGATCACATTGCCGATGATTGCCCCGGCGCTGATCTCGGGCTGGATGCTGGCATTTACTCTCTCGTTGGACGATCTGGTGATTGCCAGCTTCGTGGCCGGGCCTGGGGCTACCACCTTGCCAATGCTGGTATTCTCCAGCGTGCGGATGGGGGTTAACCCGGAGATTAACGCCTTGGCGACGCTGATCCTGCTGGTGGTGGGGATCCTCGGGTTTATTGCCTGGTGGTTTATGGCGCGGGCGGAAAAACAGCGTGCGCGTGAGCTGCAAAGGGCCGCTCGTGGCTGATACTACTGAAGATTAATCGAGCTTTAAGCGCCGCCTGACCAAGCGGCGTTTTATCTTCTACTGCCTGGTAAGTAAGTTTTTATCCGCGTTGGGTGGTACAATCTGCGCCCTCATTGGTCATCCTGATTTAACGGTTACTATTCATGCATTGCGCTTTGTACTCGGCGGGCACCTGCCGTTCCTGTCAGTGGCTGGAAAAACCTTATCCCCAGCAACTGGAAGAAAAACAACATCATCTGCAATCCTTGCTGGCGGATCGCGATGTCGCGCAGTGGTTGCAACCGGTGACGGGTGAACAGAGTGCATTTCGTAACAAGGCGAAAATGGTGGTCAGCGGTAGCGTTGAGCGGCCGTTGCTTGGCATGTTGCACCGTGATGGCACGCCGGTAGACCTGTGTGATTGCCCGTTGTATCCGGTCAGCTTTGCTCCAATTTTCGCGGTATTAAAAGACTTTATCCCTCGCGCCGGGTTAACGCCTTATAACGTGGCGCGCAAACGTGGCGAACTGAAATATTTACTACTGACGGAAAGTACCTTCAGCGGCGGCCTGATGTTGCGCTTTGTACTGCGTTCCGAAAGCAAGCTGGCGCAACTGCGTGCGGCCTTGCCTTGGTTACAAGAACAGTTGCCGCAGTTGAAGGTGATCGCCGCCAATATTCAGCCAGTACACATGGCGATCATGGAAGGTGAGCATGAAATCCCGCTGACCGAACAGCAGGCGCTGGAAGAGCGATTCAACCAGGTGCCGTTATACATTCGCCCGCAGAGCTTTTTTCAAACCAATCCGCAGGTGGCCAGCCAGCTGTATGCCACCGCACGGGATTGGGTACGGGCGCTAGGTATCGCCAGCATGTGGGATCTGTTCTGTGGCGTTGGCGGCTTCGGGTTGCATTGCGCACAGCCGCAAACCAGGCTGACCGGCATTGAAATCAGCGCCGAGGCGATAGCCTGTGCCAAACAGTCCGCGCAAACCCTCGGCTTGCAGCAGGTGGATTTCCAGGCGCTGGATTCGACCCGATTTGCTACCGCTGAGGGGGAAGTTCCGGAGTTGGTCTTGGTGAACCCGCCGCGCCGGGGGATTGGCAACGAGCTGTGTGATTATCTCAACCGCATGGCGCCGGGTTATATTCTTTATTCCAGCTGTAATGCGTTAAGTATGGCGAAGGATTTGGCGATGCTGCCGGATTACCGAGTTGAGCGCGTGCAGCTATTTGATATGTTCCCGCATACTGCCCATTACGAAGTGTTGACGCTACTGGTGCGGAAATAATGGCCCTCCAGTGAGGGCCAGTAGTCTAGCGGAGGGTATTACTGTGGGAACCACTTATCGTTGATTGCCTTGTAGGTCCCATCCGCCTTGATCGCATCCAGCGCAGCATTCAGCTTGGCCAGTAGTGCCTGATTGTCCGGGCGTACGGCAATGCCCAGGCCGGTGCCAAAGTACTGCGCATCGGTTACGTGCTCGCCTACGGCAGCCAGTTCGGGGTTATTCTTCAGCCACTCATTAACCACCGCAGTGTCACCGAACACGCCATCGATACGGCCATTCTTCAACTCCAGCACGGCGTTTTGGTAGCTGTCATAAGACACGGTATTGATTTCCGGGTGCTTGTCCTGCATGTATTTTTGATGCGTGGTGCCGTTTTCCATCCCCAGCTTTTTGCCTTTCAAATCCGCCAGCGTAGTGAACTTGCCTTTCTGAGCAATGACGATAGCCGAGTTGGCATAATAGGGCTGGGTAAAGGTTACCTGCTTGCTACGCTCTGGTGTGATGTCCATACCGGAAATCACCGCGTCATATTTTTTAAATTTCAGCGCGGCGATCAGGCTGTCAAAGGCCTGGTTGGTAAAGGTGCAGTCGGCCTGCATCTGCTTGCACAAGGCCTTGGCCAAATCGATATCAAAACCGACGATCTGGTTATTGGCATCCAGAGATTCAAACGGCGGGTAGGTCGCTGAAGAGGCGAAACGGATGGTGTCTGCGGCGGCAGCGTTAAAGGTGATCCCGGCGAGAAGGGTGGCGGCAAGTAACAGCTTTTTCATCGGTACGGCTCCTGTCGTAAATTTGATTGTTGTCTCGCCACCTTTTTTTCTGACAACGCCCCAAGGGCATTGTGAGTGGCTATGCCGATAACAATGCCATTTAGTGAATGACTATTCAATATAAATGACTAGAAAATTATTTTCGGTCATAAAAAAGCCCTGCGCATGGCAGGGCTAGTTCAGCGAGGCTTGATTCAATTACGACGTTCAAAAGCCAAAGCGCGGCGTTCAACCAAACGCATCAATAACGTCAGCAGGCCATTCACGCACAGATACACAATGCCAGCGGCACCGAACACCATCACGTCATAAGTCCGGCCGTACATCAGTTGGCTATAGCCCATCACTTCCATCAGCGTAATGGTATAGGCAAGCGAGGTACTCTTGAACACCAGAACCACTTCGTTGGAGTAGGATGACAAGGCACGTTTGAAGGCATACGGCAGCAGAATACGCAGCGTTTGCTTACGTGACATGCCCAGCGCTTCACAGGATTGCCATTGGCCCGCCGGGATAGCGCGTACCGCCCCATGGAACAGCAGGGTGGTGTAGGCCGCACTGTTCAGCGCCAAGGCAATCATCGCGCAGAGCCAGGGTTGCGACAGCAGGTTCCACAACCAGGGATATTCACGGATCGCCGGGAACTGGCCAGGGCCGTAGTAAATCAGGAAGATCTGCACCAGCAACGGCGTACCGGTGAACAACGTAATGTAGACCTTCACCAACTGCGTCAGCACCGGGGTTTTTAACGTCAGGATCACCGTCAGCACCAGCGACATCAGCAAGGCAACAATCAGTGCGACGATCGTCAGCGACAGGCTGGTATGCAAGCCTTTGAGGATTTCGGGGATGAATTCAAGCATCAGGCAGGCCCCCGCTCAAAACGCGTGGTGCGCAGCTCGATCCGCTTAAGGATGTACTGGCTCAGCAGGGTGATAACCAAATAGATTGCTGCCGCAATCACATACCAGGTAAACGGCTCCTGGGTGCGGGTGGCAATACTTTTGGTCTGCAACATCAAATCGTTAACGCTAATCAACGACACCAGCGCGGTATCTTTCAGCAACACCAGCCACTGGTTGCCCAGCCCCGGCAACGCGTGACGCCACATTTGCGGCATGATCAAGCGGAAGAAGATAGCCGTCTTGCTTAGCCCGAGAGCCTGGCCGGATTCCCACTGACCCAGTGGCACCGCTTTAAGCGCCCCACGCAGTGTTTGCGATGCGTAGGCAGAATAGAGCAAGGCCAGGGCGATAACGCCGCACAGGAACGGGCTGACTTCGAAATTGTCGATGGACAGTTGCACCGGTAACTGGAACAGGCCGAAGTTCAGGACGAAGCCGTCGGACAGCATCATCAGCAGCTGTGAGGAGCCAAAGTAGATAAACAGCACTACCAGAATTTCTGGCAAGCCGCGCAGCAGGGTCACCCAGGCGGTGCCGAGCCAACTGACCGCTTTCCAGCGGGATGACTCCCAGACGGCAAACAGCATCGCCAGGATCAGGCCGAGGATCAGGGCACAAACTGCAAGGCCGACGGTCATCCCGGCGGCGCTAGCTAAAGGTTGGATTTCATTCATGGATGATGATTACTGCTGGAACCATTTTTTGTAGATGGTTTCGTAAGTCCCATCCTGCTTGATTTTATCCAGGGCGGCGTTGAATTTGCCCTGCAGTTCGGTATTTTGCAGGCGCATGGCAATGCCCAGACCGCTACCGAAGTAGTCTTTATCGGTCACTTTATCGCCCACGGCGGTCAGCGCAGCGTTTTCTTTCAGCCACTCGTTAACCACGGCGGTATCGCCGAACACCGCATCAACACGGCCATTTTTCAGATCCAGAATGGCATTCTGGTAGCTGTCGTAGCCCACGGTGGTGATTTCCGGGTGTTTATCGGTCAGGAATTTCTGGTGCGTGGTGCCGTTTTGCACGCCAACGCGTTTGCCTTTCAGCGCGGCCACGTCGGCCACTTTGCCTTTCTCGGCAATAAACAGGGCCGAGTTATCGTAGTAAGGCTTGCTGAACAGCACCTGCTTTTCGCGCTCAGGGGTGATATCCATACCGGCCATCACGGCATCGAAACGCTTGAATTTCAGGCTTGGGATCAGGCTGTCGAAGCCTTGGTTAGTAAAGGTACACTCGGCCTGCATCTCTTTACACAGAGCGTTGGCCAGATCGACGTCGAAGCCCTGGATTTTGTTATCCGCCGCGACGAATTCGAATGGAGGGTAGGAAGCTTCGGTAGCGAAACGAATAGTTTCGGCTGCTGAGGCAGAAACGCTGATGCCAGCCAGAACGGCGGCGATTAGTAGTTTTTTCATCGCAAACTCCCTGAGAACAGCAAATATCGCTATTAATGTGATAAGTAATTGGCAAACTCTACGGTTTGCGGTTGTGCAAAGTGGCTGGCATCGCCCTGTTCGACGATATGGCCATTTTCCATATACACCACGCGGCTGGCGGTTTTACGCGCGACTTCAACCTCATGGGTGACGATCACCTGAGTAATACCGGTGCCCGCCAACTCGCGAATGATGCTGACGATCTGTGCGGTAATTTCCGGATCCAGTGCGGCCGTAGGTTCATCGAACAGCAGCACCTGAGGTTCCATCATCAGCGCACGGGCAATGGCTACGCGCTGTTGTTGGCCACCGGAGAGATGCAGTGGGAAACGGTCGGCAAAATCGGTCAGGCGTAACCGGGTCAGCAACTTGTCGGCACGCGCCATCGCTTGTGCCTTGGTCAGGCCAAGTACGCGGCAGGGCGCTTCGATCAGGTTTTGCACCACGGTCAAATGCGGCCAGAGATTGTACTGCTGGAACACCATGCCCACGTTTTGGCGCAGTTCGCGGATGGATTTCTCCCCCGGTGACTGTTTAAAGTCGAACTGATTGCCCGCGATTTGCAGGTGGCCAGAGCGTGGCATTTCCAGCAGGTTAAGCACCCGCAGCAGTGAACTCTTACCCGCGCCGCTTGGACCAAGCAGCACCAGAGTCTCGCCGGCAGGGCAATCCAGTGTAATGTTAAACAGCGCCTGATGTGCGCCATAAAAGCAGTTGATATCTTTTAGTTGAATACTCATGCGCTGAAATTGAATAGACATTGATGCCGGGAATGGTAACTTCCACAGAATACTTATGCAATCTTTGTGAGTTAAAATTTATTAGTACGTCGCAGAATGACTAAATAATAGCAGAAGATACCGTGAGCGCTGGCTGAATGGCGGATTTGTCGCGCACTCTGTGAGATAGCTAGCTATTTTTCTCAATGTGATGGAATTTTGAGCATTTCTGAGGGGGTAATTGGCAACCGGGAAGGTGATACACCCGGCTGCCATCTTGGTGTTACTGGTTCTCAAGAACCTGACGCAGCGTACCGCTGGCGGCATGCGGCGGGATGTTGAGGAAGCGGATGTCGTCAACTACCCAGCAGGTGCCTTCACGGACCATCAGCACTTCGTCCTGCCAGTTGATTGTGTTGGCACCTTCTTTCTGGTGGGTCAGCTGTACACGCAGCGGGATGTTTTTGGCATCGGTGTTAGGAATGGTGGAAGCGCTGGCAACCGATGCGCTGGTTGGCCCCTGGGCATTGCCAGAGAACAGATCGCCGGTGATGGCGTGTTTGCCAGGGTGCTGAGCGGCACTGACCAGATCCTGATACAGCACCTGGCTCAGGTAAGGCTGCAACTGTGCCAGACGGCTGCTGTCCGGCAGAGCGGTGCTTGGGCCTTGCTGAATGCGCAGGTCATAGAATTTCTGGGCTACCGTATCCGGGCCACCGTCCACGCAGGCGCCAGTGCGGACGCCAACATCCTTAAAGGCCGGTTCGACGGTGGTACAGGCGCTTAAGAACAGGGCCAAGGGTAAAACAACAGCAAGCGTTTTTGTTTTCATCTCATAACCTTATGTAAAAGTCTCTCAACCATGAAGACCGAAAACCACGGGACTAGCCTACAGTATAAAGGCGTTTTTGGTCCTTGCATTGGTGCTGTGTGCCATTGTGCCACAGAACATCCGCTTAAATTAGCTGTCCTACCACAGCAATGATTTGATTTTATAAGGAGTTCTTGATGCAATTGTCCACTACCCACACCCTGGAAGGGTTTACCATCACCGAATATTGCGGCGTAGTTACCGGCGAGGCGATTCTGGGTGCCAATATTTTCCGCGATTTTTTTGCTGGTGTGCGTGATATCGTTGGTGGCCGTTCCGGTGCCTACGAGAAAGAGCTGCGCAAGGCACGTCAGCTGGCCTTTCAGGAGATGCAGGAGCAGGCCAAAGAACTGGGGGCTAACGCGGTAGTCGGCATCGATATCGATTATCAAACCGTGGGTAAAGATAGCACCATGCTGATGGTCAGCGTCAGTGGCACCGCGGTAAAAGTCAGCCGCTAAACGGGAATAACGTGAGATAACCAGGAAGTGAAATGAAAAATACCGAGCAGGGAAGCAGTGAACTGCAACTGAAAATCAGCCAACTAACCCAGGTGATGACCTGGTTGCTGATTGGGGGAGCCGCCACGCTAGGAAGGGTGTTGTTTAGTTTCTTTAGCGGCGAGTTCGATCCCATTTATGATTCGATTGAAGGCGCGCTAGGGGCGTCCTGCCTGGCGTCGTGGGGCAAGTGTTATTACGATAGACGCAAGCTGATGCAAACCTTGCAAGCGGCTGAGACTGTACCAGACTCGGTCATCCCCTGATGGCGGCGCATCACTGCGGAAAGGAGCATACTGTGGCCAAGTGGTTGTGGATCGCCGCCATTGGCGTTTTGACGGGGTGCCAACAGCAATCCACCAGCACGCTGGTGGATCAAGGTAGCTATCAGTTGGAAACCCTGCATCAGGCACCGGGGGCCGATCAGCGTATTCGTTTCCTGGTGATGCATTACACCGCAGAAGACTTTCACTCCTCGCTGAAAACGCTGACGGACGAGCACGTCAGCGCCCATTACTTGCTGCCCGCCCATCCGCCACTGCAGGGCGGTAAACCGGTGGCGTATCAACTGGTGCCCGAAGAGCTGCGAGCTTGGCATGCGGGTGCCAGCAACTGGCGTGGGCGTACCAATTTGAACGATACCTCGATCGGTATTGAGATCGTCAATCGGGGCTTTACGCGTAACTTGCTGGAGACAGACTGGCAGCCTTATACGCCAGAGCAAATTGCGTTACTGATCCAACTTAGCCGCGATATTGTACAGCGTTACGCGCTGCAACCGACGGACGTGGTAGGGCATAGCGATATCGCCCCGCAGCGCAAACAGGATCCTGGTCCACTCTTCCCATGGCAACAGCTGGCGCAGGCAGGTATTGGTGCCTGGCCGGAAGAGCGGGAGGTGGAACGTTACCTGGCAGGCCGTGATAAGCATGAGCCGGTGGCGATGGCATCACTGTTGGAAAAGCTGGCGCGCTACGGCTATGGCGTTGATCCTACATGGGATGCCAAGCAGCAGCGGAATCTGGTAGCGGCGTTTCAGATGCATTTCCGGCCCAGCGATTATCGCGGTGAGCCAGATGCAGAAAGCGAGGCGATTATAGAGGCGTTGCTAAGCAAATACGGAGCTATGCGCTAACGCCAAAAGAAATGCCCTCACGCTCTCCCACAGTGGATCGTTCGAGTTTGCTGAGATTATCTTTTTACTACCAAATGTGCAGGGACTAACAGCTCCCTCTCCCTGTGGGTTAGGGTTAGGGAGCGAGTTTGCTATCAGTTGCGGAAACTTACCTGACCACGGCATTGAATCAGCGCTTTTTATGGATGGAAACGGATCGATCACGGTACCTGACTACATCGCTGTACTAACTCCCTCTCCCTGTGGGAGAGGGTTGGGGTGAGGGGTTAGTTATAGCCCGTGCAGATTACCGTGATCTTTTAACCAGCGAGCGGTACGGCTAATGCCTTCTTCGAGCGAAACCACGGGTTGATAACCCAGTTCCTGCTGTGCGCGAGTGGTGTTCAGCGTCAGATCGAAATTGAGCTTGGCGACGCTGTAATGGGTCAACACGGGTTCTTTATCGCTTTTACTGCCCAGTTTTTCCATGCCACGTGCCATCATATCCAGCATCGGGTAGGGCACCGAGCGGATACGGCACTTCATGCCCAACTCATCGATTAGCTGTTGCAGCACGGTGCGTAGCGTGCAAGCTTGCTGGTTGGAGATGTTGTAGGCCCGGCCAGAAGGAGTCTCTTCCTTCATGGTGGCCAGCCACATGGCGTGTACCGCATTATCCAGATAGGTCATATCGACCAATGCATCCCCGCCACGCGGTAACAGCAGGCTGCCGTAATGTTTGATCATATGCAGCAGGCGCGGCAGCATGATTTTGTCGTGTGGGCCAAATAGCTCCTGTGGGCGCAGGATGGTGAAATGGGTTTGCGGGTTGGACAGCGCCAACTGTTGCACCACCTGTTCCCCGGCGGCCTTGCTGCGGGCAAACTCGTTGGCATAACGAATCGGGCGGAAGTCTTCATCCACATTGCGGTGATGGTGATAATCAAAGTAAATTGCCGGCGACGAAATATGAATGAACCGTTCTACACCGTAGGCCGCAGCCCATTCCCCCAAACGGCGGGTAGCGCGAACGTTGGCCAGTTCGAAGGCTTCTTCCGTGCCCCATGGGGAAGTGAAACCGGAGCAGTGCCACAGCACGTCGACATCCGCCAGCATGGCTTTGGCCTGTGAAGAGATCAGGTTGGTGAGATCGGCATGGATGAATTCGGCACCCATTTTTTCCAGCAGGCAACCCATGGCCTGATTGCGCCCGGTGGCACGTACTTTTATGCCTTGGCGGCGGAGATATTCAACGGCGTTACGGCCTAACCCACTGGTTGCACCGGTGACCAATACCTTCATAACTCACTCTGTTCTCACCAAAAATCAGGATGCTGAGGGCGTTTTAGCGCGCCCCAGCAAATAAGGTGCCATTCTTTCGTGATTTTGTGCGCTATGCAATGAGAAAGGACCTAACCGCAGCAGCAAACTGTGCGGTTGATCGAGAATTCGACTAATGAGGACGCTGGTTATCGTACTCTTCGGCCAATTGGGCAATCCGTTTGGCCATGCCACGGAAAATAAACAGGTGGGCGGGCATCATGACAAACCAGTATAACAGCCCGCTAAAACCGGCAGGATGCCACCAGGCTCGGACATCGAGCTGACGGCGATCGCCCAGGTCTTTGATGCTGAAGGTCAGGCGACCAAGCCCCGGAGCTTTCATCCCGAACATTAATGCCAGCTGCCGTAATGGCTTCTTGGTGATCACCTTCCAGCCATCGACCAGATCGCCGATTTCCAGGGTGTCACGTTGCGGTCGGCCATAAACGACGCCGTTGCCGATCATATCGTCCATGCGGGCGCGGATTTGCCACAGAATGTTGGCGTAGAAGTATCCCTCTTTACCACCCAACTGCTGCACAACGTGCCATAGCGCTTCGCTGGAAGCCTGGGTATCCACCTCACAGCCTGCATGTTTGGGGTAGAAGCCATAACCGGGGCGCCAGCGGGCTCGGGCTTCAGGATCGTAACCCCAGTCGGCAGAGTCGACCACCTCGTCTTCGCGGCGTAGCGTTTCCTTCACGGCCTCATCAAAGGTTTGTAGTGGCTGTGGGATCAAGGCTTGCAGCGGTTTGCCATCGGCAGGTAAGTCATGGTTCAGCCCCTGAATGAGCGCGCTGGCAATCGAGGTTGGCACAGAGGTGATCATGCTGATAAACCATACAGAGATAAAGCGTGTCGGCAGCGGCACCGGGATCAGCCAGCGCTTTTTGCCGCTGATCTTGATAAAGCGCTCGAACAGGGTTTGGTAACTGATGTACTCCGGCCCGGCCACGTCAAAAATCCGGTTTTCCTGCGCCGGATGTTGCAGTAGCTCGGTCAGGTAAGTGAGCAGGTTATCCAGTGCGACCGGGGACGATTTTGACCGCACCCAACGCGGTGGCGTCAGGATCGGCAGGTTATAGACCATATCGCGCATAATCTCGAACGCGGCTGAACCAGGGCCAACCACGATACTGGCGCGCAATTCGGTGACGGGAATGCCGCTTTGACGCAGGATTTCGCCGGTCAGTTTACGGGCGATGAGGTGGGGGGAGCTATTGCCCTCTGGTTGCAGTGCGCCAAGGAAAATAACCTGTTTAACGTTGGATCCTCGCAAGGCATCGCGCAGGTTCTCCGCCGCCTGGCGTTCCTTTTCGATAAAATCATCGCCATCGCCCATGCCGTGGATCAGGTAGTAAACGGCATCGATCTGCCATAGCGCCGCCGTTAGCGTTTCTGGGCGATAGACATCCACGTAGCGGCAGCTTACGTGCGGCCAGTTTTGCTCTTCCAACCATTCTATACGGCGTGCTGCGGCGGTGATTTCGTGGCCCTGCTCGGTCAAACGGGGGATCAGGTGTTGGCCAATATAACCGCTGGCTCCAAGAACCAGAATACGTTGGGAGGTCATTGCGCTGCCTTAGTTTATTGATGTTAATGTGAGCATGAACGACAGGATGCCAAATTAGCGGGATAAATGCACTTTATGTATGGGTATCAATGGTTGCATCTGCACGGAGGGCGGTTCACACTACGCGGCGATCAAGCAACGAGCCCATGCCCGATGAAAATCAATTCCCTGTGTTATTTGCTGCTGCTAATTGCTCTGGCTGGCAGCCTGTGTTTTCCCGCTCCGCTGTGGACGTGGTTGCTGCTGGTAAACTTGCTGACCCTGCTGATCTACGGAGCTGATAAGCTGGCCGCCTGCAAAAGTTGGCAACGGGTGCCGGAAATCACCCTGCTGCTGTTCGGCGTGCTGGGCGGTTGGATAGGGGCCATTATCGGGCAACGGATGTTCCGTCATAAAACACAGAAACAGCCGTTCAAAACCTATTTTATTCTCAGCGTAGTGCTGAACCTGCTGCTGATACTGGTTGTGGGTTACTGGCTCTATGGCCGGATGGTGGTTTGAGTTACCGCACTATGCGTCATTAAACGGGCGCCGCATGCGCCGCCCGTTGTCAACAATCTACGTTAAGGTTTCTTCTCGCCAACGACCACCGGTGCATATTCAACCGGCACCCACGCATAACCTTTGCCTTCGACGCGTACGTGGCCCAGGCCAGGGAACGGTAAGTGCGCTCCGCCAACCCACAGCTTGTTTTCAGCCGCATCGGCAAACACCTTCTGCCGGGTAGCGATCGCCTGTTTGGAGTCCGTGTCAAAGTCCACCGCGACTTCAGGTTTGGCAAACTGCAAAGAGTGGCTGTGGACGATATCCCCCCACAACAGCAGTTTCTGGCCGCCGGAGCTGAACAGGTAAGAGGTATGCCCAGGCGTATGGCCCGGTGTCGCTATCACTTCCAACCCAGGAAGTAACTGCTCCCCAGGGCTGTACAATTTCAGCTTGCCCTGTTCGGCATAAGGGGCCACTGCGTCCTGGGCCATTTTGAACATCGGCTGCGCGTCTTTCGGGGCTTTGGACGCTATCTTTTTACTCAGCCAATAATCGCCATCGGCCTTGGAGGCATAGACAGTAGCGTTAGGGAAGGCGGCTTTGCCCTGATCGGTGATGCCGCAGGCGTGATCGGGATGCAGATGCGTCAGCAATATCATATCAACCTGCTCTGGCTGATAACCTGCCGCGCGCAGGTTGTTTTTGATAGCCCCCAAGGTTGGTCCAAAACACTGCGAGGTACCGGCATCGACCAAAACCAGATGCGTACCGGTATTCACCAGAAAAGCGTTAACCGCAGTCTGTATGCCTGACTTACTGTCGGTAAACATGCGGGCGAACAGCTTTTGCATATCCGGCTCGCTGACGCCGTGGAACAGCTTGGTCGCAAGGTGGGTATAACCGTCATACAGCGCTGTCACCTCCAGGTTACCCAACATCATGCGGTAATAGCCGGGAGCCTGTGTCTGCTGTTGGGCCGGCGCTGAGGCGGCGCTGGCTGGCAAGGTAAACATCATTCCACTGCTAGCGAGGGTGAGAGCTAATAACGTCTGGCGCAATTTATGACTCATAGATGATATCCCTTCAGGTTTTGAAACTAGGCTGAGATAACGGGTTTGGCGAGAACCGGGAAGCGGGGCCTCCCGGTGTTACTGCAAAAAAATCAAGCGTGCTGCTGCAAGAACTCCTGCCATAGGTCGACGACTTTTTGCAGATCCTGGCGGCTAACGTTCAGATGCGTCAGGATACGGGTTAACGGCCCAGCGCTGATCAACACACCACGTTCGCGCATCCAGGGGCCGAGCTTGGCCGCCAGCTCCGGGGATTGGCGCAGGTACAGCACGTTGGTTTGTGCGCCCGGTTCGGCAATATCTACGCCAATGTCACGTAGTTGCTGTTCGAGCCATTTGGCGTTGTCATGATCTTCTTTCAACCGCTCGACGTTGTGCTCCAGCGCATAGAGCCCGGCCGCCGCCAGAATACCGGCCTGGCGCATACCGCCGCCGGTCATCTTACGCCAGCGGTTGGCACGTTGAATAAACTCTTCGCTACCGCATAGCAGGGAGCCGACCGGTGCACCCAGGCCTTTCGACAGACAAATGGTGAAGGTGTCGCAATACTGGGCGAGGGTTTTCAGCGGTACGTTAAGTGCCACCGCCGCGTTGAAAATGCGCGCGCCGTCAATGTGCAGAGCCAGTTTGTGTTCACGGGTGAACTGCCAGGCCTGTTGCAGATATTCCAGCGGCAGCACGCGGCCGCTGATGGTGTTTTCCAGGCTTAGCAGACGAGTCTTGGCGAAGTGAATATCATCAGGCTTGATGGCGGCGGCGACTTTATCTAACGGCAGCGTGCCATCGGGATTGGCTTCGATTGGTTGTGGCTGAATGCTGCCCAGTACGGCGGCACCACCGGCTTCATATTTGTAGTTATGCGCCTGCTGGCCAACGATATATTCCTCACCACGCTGGCAATGGCTCAGCAGGGCTACCAGGTTGGCCTGGGTGCCGGTAGGCAGGAATAATGCCGCCTCTTTGCCAGAGAGTCTGACCGCTTCAGCCTGGAGGGCGTTGACGGTGGGATCGTCGCCATACACGTCGTCGCCGACGTCAGCCTGCGCCATGGCGGTGCGCATCTCTGCGCTAGGTTGGGTAACGGTGTCACTGCGTAAATCGATAAGCATACGGGTCCTTGGTAGCTGATGAGGAAGTGGCTTTCATCATAACCGGATTAGCGCGGGGCAAAAGCGGAAAATGCAGGGGACAACCAACTTCATTGCCCCCAGAAGCGATTAACGCAGCCAGTTGGTTTTAGCCAGTTCGACAACTTCATCACCCCGGCCATTGATGATGGCGCGCAGCATATACAGGCTGAACCCTTTAGCCTGTTCGAATTTAATCTGCGGCGGCATCGCCAGCTCTTGTTTGGCCGTGACCACGTCGAGCAAGGCCGGGCCAGGATGGGCCAGCATTTCCTGCAATGCCGCGTCCAGCTCGGAGGCCTTTTCTACCCGAATGCCTTTGATGCCTGCCGCATTGGCGATAGCGGCAAAATCCGGGTTGTGCAGATCGGTGCCGTCGGTAAGGTAGCCACCGGCCTTCATCTCCATTGCCACAAAGCCCAGCACGCTGTTATTGAATACCACCACCTTGACCGGCAGCTGCAGCTGCGCCAGCGACAGAAAATCCCCCATCAGCATGGTGAAGCCACCGTCACCGCACATGGCGATCACTTGCTTATCCGGTTCGGTGGCCTGGGCACCAATCGCCTGCGGCATGGCGTTGGCCATTGAGCCATGGTTGAACGAACCGAGCAGGCGGCGTTTGCCGTTCATTTTCAAATACCGAGCTGCCCACACCGTCGGCGTGCCGACATCGCAGGTGAAGATGGCGTCATCCGTGGCTGAGTTGCTGATTTGCTGTGCCAGATATTGTGGGTGGATCGGCTGGTCATCGTTAGCTGTAGCCAATCCGTCGAGATCTTTACGCGCTTCCCGGTAATGTTCCAGCGCCTTATCCAGGAATTTGCGGTCGCTCTTGGCTTGCAATTGCGGCAGCAAGGCGCTGAGCGTCGTTTTGATATCGCCCATCAGAGCCATATTGACCGGGCAATGGGCGCCGATGCTGCCGGGGTTGATATCAATCTGAATGATATTGGCATTGCCAGGATAAAACGCCCGATAAGGGAACTGAGTGCCTAGCAGCACCAAGGTATCCGCGTTCATCATGGCGTGGTAGCCGGAGGAGAAACCGATCAGCCCGGTCATACCTACGCTGTAAGGGTTATCCCATTCGATGTGCTCTTTACCGCGTAGGGCGTGCACAATCGGGGCCTGTAGCAGTTCGGCCAGTTTGACGACTTCGTCATGCGATCCGGCGCAACCGCTGCCGCACATCAGGGTGATATTTTTGGCGCTGTTCAGCGTTTCTGCCAGCTTTTGTAGTTCGCTCATTGGTGGCTGCATCAGTGGGTGCGCAGGCGTATGCCACACCAGGCTGGCATCTTCTGGGGCCATTTTCAGAGCGACATCCCCCGGCAGCACAATCACTGAGACTCCCCGGTTGAGGATCGCTTTGCGCATGGCGATCTCAAGCACTCGCGGCAGTTGCTCTGGATTGGACACCAGCTCGCAGTAGTGGCTGCATTCGCGGAACAGCTCTTGCGGGTGAGTCTCCTGGAAGTAGCCGCTGCCGATCTCGCTGGAAGGAATATGGGCGGCGATAGCCAGCACCGGGACGTGATTGCGGTGGCAATCGAACAGGCCGTTGATCAGGTGCAGGTTGCCCGGGCCGCAGGAGCCTGCGCAGACCGCCAGTTGGCCGGTGAGCTGCGCTTCGGCACCGGCGGCAAAGGCGGCGACTTCTTCGTGGCGGGTGCCCATCCAGGCGATGGTTCCCATCCGGTGCAGGCTGTCACTCAGGCCGTTGAGCGAATCGCCGGTGACGCCCCAGATCCGTTTTACACCCGCCTGTTCCAGCGTTTTGGCGATCAGCGTGGCTACTGTTTGCTTCATAGTTCCTCCAGTCATTATCCAAAATGAGGGGTACTCGCCCGATTAAAGGCAAAAAGAAAGTGTAGAAGGGCATCAGGGAATACGCTTACCGATATGTGCCCCATCGGGAGGATGGGGCAAAGCTTCAGGCGAGGGTGACGTCACTTTGTAGCTGGCAGCTACAGGCTAGCACGTAACCCTGCTCGATTTCCGCCGGGGTTAACGTCATGGTGCTGGTGGTGGTGTATTGGCCGTCGATAATACGGGTTTTGCACGAGCCGCAAACGCCAGCCCGGCAGGCGGCATTGACCGGTAATTTATGGGCTTCTAAAGCGGCGAGCAAGGTGCTGCCGACCGGTACGCGGAATTCACGCAGCGGCTGACCGATGCGCAATGTTAATTGTTCGTTTTTCCCATCATCCAGCTTTGCCGAGGTGTGGAACTGTTCCTGATGGAAGTTGGCAGCGGGGACACCGAGCGCCAGACAAAGCTGCTCAACCTGTTGCATGTATGGGGCCGGGCCGCAGGTCATCACGGTACGTGAGGCGATATCCGGCGCGGCCTGTTGCAGCACCTGTTCATTGATGCGGCCAGACAGGAAGCCGGGCTGTGCATCCTGCTCAGCCATCAATGTCAGTTGCAATTGCGGATGGGCGGCGCATAGCCGTTGCCATTGTTCGGCAAAAATCACATCGGCCGGGGTGCGGACGTTAAAGATCACCCGGATATCGCATTGCGGCTTGTTCACCACCAGCCAGCGGCACATCGACATGATCGGCGTGACGCCACAGCCGGCAGCCAGCATCAGGTAGCGATCGCTGGGGTGTTGCACGCAGCTGAATTCTCCCTGGGCGTCTGATAACCAGAGCGTTTGGCCAGGTTTGACCTCTTGCGTCAGCCAGCGTGAGCCGAGGCCATCCGCCAGACAACGTACGCTGATGCTGATAAAAGGACTCAGGCCGGGCGAAGAGGAGAGGGTATAGGCTCGCAGCGTGTCTGCACTGTCGCGAATGCTGACCAATGCAAACTGACCGGGCTGATAAGGATAAAAGTCGTTATTGATCAGGTTCAGCGTCCAGACGTCGGCGGTTTCCTGTTGCAGCGAGTGCACCTGCATCGGGTTGGGGCAAAGTGGGCTGGGTTGGCTCATGGGGCACCTCAAAACAAACGGGGCCGCCGCTATGGGCAGCCCCGGAACAACGGCCTTAGCCGAGAAGGGTTTGCATATCCTGCTCTACGGTGGTGACCGAACGCAGGCCGAATTTTTCATTCAGCACCGCCAACAGATTGTCGGTCAGGAAGGCCGGGGCGCTTGGGCCGGTGACGATATTTTTCACCCCTAGCGACAGCAGCGTCAGCAGAATGACGATCGCTTTCTGCTCGAACCACGACAGCACCAGGCTGAGCGGCAGATCGTTGACCGTGCCACCGACTTTCTCGGCGAGTTTGACCGCCAGCATCACGGCGGAGTAGGCATCGTTACATTGGCCAACGTCCAGCAGGCGCGGTAGCCCTTCCAGCGTGCCGAAGTCCAGCTTGTTGAAGCGGTATTTACCGCACCCCAGCGTCATGATCAGGCAATCTTGCGGCACGCTGCGGGCAAAATCGGTGAAATAGCTGCGTTCGTCACGGCTGCCGTCACAGCCACCCACCAGAAATACGTGGCGCAGTTTTTTCTGTACTACCAGATCAACCACGGTATCGGCGGCGCTGAGCAGTACCTGGCGGCCAAAACCGACGGTGATCAGTTGTTCGATTTCGCTGTAAGGGAAGCCAGCCAACTGCTGAGCTTGAGCGATCACGGTGCTGAAATCATCCCCTTCCAGATGGTTGACACCAGGCCAGCCAACGATGCTGCGCGTCCAGATGCGATCGCCATAGTTGCCGACGTTCGGATCGATAATGCAGTTGGAGGTCATGACGATCGAACCCGGGAATTTGGCAAATTCGGTCTGCTGATTTTGCCAGCCGCTACCGTAGTTACCCACCAGGTGTGGGAATTTTTTCAGCTCTGGATAGCCATGGGCCGGTAACATTTCGCCGTGGGTATAGACGTTGATGCCGGTACCAGCGGTCTGTTCCAGCAGCAAGCGCAGATCTTTCAGATCGTGGCCGGAGATCAGGATCGCCTTGCCCGCCACCGGGCGCACGTTGACCGTGGTCGGCTGTGGGTCGCCAAAGGCACCGGTTTCGCCCCGATCCAGAATAGCCATCACGCTGAAGTTCATTTTGCCGATGGCCATCGAGTTGTTCAGCAGGGTGTCCAGATCGCTCGGTTGGGTACCCAGCCAGGCCATGAAGGCGTGGTAATCGGCATAGATCTGGTTGTCGAACTGGCCCAGCACATGGGCATGTTCCATATAGGCGGCGGCCCCTTTCAGGCCGTAAAGGCACAGCATCCGCAGGCCGTGGATATCGTCGCCTACCTCGGCTTTATCTTTATTGAGGGCAAACTGCGCGGCCTGTTGTAACAGCGCAGGCATATCGTTACCAGCCAGTTGCAGCTGGGCCAGCGGATGATCGACCTGCACGCTGGCGTCGAGCAGGCGGCAGCGAACCGCCAGCGAGTCACGCAGGGCAATGGTGTCACGTGCATAGCCGATAATGCGTTCGGAATCGAAGTTAACGTTGGTCAGCGTAGAGAAGAAGGCGCGTGGGGAGAAACTGTCGACATCATGATCGATAATACCCAATGCACGCGCCTGCAAGGCCCAGGCAGAGAGCCCTTGCAGCGCCGCTATCAACAGATCCTGCAGGTCGGAGGTTTCTGCCGTTTTGCCGCACATCCCTTGAGCGTAGGAGCAGCCGTTACCTGCCGGTGTCCGGATGGTTTGTTCACATTGCACACAGAACATAATCGCTTCCTTTTTTAAAGTTGCATTTATAATGCTTGTTTTGAAGCATAGATCGATGACGCAACCTTAAAAAGGCTTTTGTGATACAACTTTAACAAAGTTTGATTTAGAACAAGTTGGCGTGCGGATGGGAATTATTACGCTTTGACAGCAGGCGCGGCGAGCCGCGCCCGTGGGCGTCAGGAGAACAGGGCGATTAACACCGGAGCCAACAGGCTCAGCAAGAATCCGTGCACGATGGCGGGAGGCACCATTTCTATCCCGCCGCTGCGTTGCAGAACCGGCAGGGTGAAATCCATCGAAGTGGCACCACATAAACCTAACGCAGAGGAGCGACTACGGCGCACCAGCGTAGGGAGCAGCATTATTGCCACCAGCTCACGAGCCAGATCGTTGAAGAAGGCGGCGCTGCCCATCACTGGGCCATAGGCGTCGGTGATCAGGATGCCGGAAAGGGAGTACCAGCCAAAACCCGAAGCCATCGCCAAACCGGCTTTCAGCGGCAATCCCAGCAGCAGTGCGGCCACTGCACCACCCGCCAGCGAACTGAGCGCCACCACCACGGCGACCATCATGCCACGGCGATTGAGGGCAATCTGGCGTAGCGTCATCCCACTGTTGCGTAACTGTGCGCCCACCAGAAGCAACAGAAACAGCAGGGCATATTCACTGCCTTGGCCAGCAAATTGCAGCCAGTGCCACTGGGTGAGTCCCAAGGCAAAGCCACCCACCACCACTCCACAGAGCTTCAGGGATTCCAACGCCATATGCAGGCGTGAAGGCAATGTTTCTTGCTTGTGAGTACTGTGCCAGGGGCGGCGGCGTTCAAACAGCGATAACCACAGAAGATTGGCGCAGAAAATGCACAGAAAAAACACTAGGGTGTACTGAAAGATCAGCATCAGGTTGCTGCTGAGGTTTTCCAGGAATGCCAGGCTGATCCCCATAATGAACAGGATCACATACACCATCCAGCTCAACAGCCGGTTAATGACCCGGATCAGGGTGACGCTACGCAAGGGGACAAGATAACCGACAATCAGCGGTATCAGTATAATCAGCAGTCCTGAATACATGTGAAACTAGCGTCCTTTAAATTGAGATAATACGGCAAACCTTACACGCTAACCAAAATGGGCGGCGGAGTAAAGTGGCGGATTTACGCGGTTTGCAGCACGCGGTGGCAATGTCTGCTTGACCTGTAATGGCTTTATTGCTCATCCTCAAGGTATCAGGCGAATAAAGGAGTCAGCAGATGTACCTGGAGCGTATTGAGATTGTAGGATTTCGCGGTATCAACCGGCTTTCACTGACGCTGGATGATAATACCGTGCTACTTGGGGAAAATGCCTGGGGCAAGTCCAGCCTGCTGGACGCCATGACCTTTTTGCTGGCCCCCGAACAGACGCTGTACCGCTTTGAAGCCAAAGATTTCTACTTCCCACCTGGCGACGAGGCGGCCAAAGATCGCCATTTGCAGATTATCTTCACCTTTTGTGAAAAGGATACCGGCCATGCGCATCTGCCGCGCTATCGCCATCTTTCGCCGCTCTGGTCGAAGGGGGAAGATAACCTGAGCCGCATCCACTACTGCTGCGTGGGGGAATTAGACGATGATGGCACGGTATGCACCTGGCGGCGTTTTCTTGATGCCGAGGGCAACGCATTGCACCTGCACCATATCGATCAACTGGTGCACGCCCTGATCCGTATTCATCCGGTGCTGCGGCTGCGTGATGCGCGCTTTATTCGCCGCCTGCGGCCCAGCTCACTCAGCGATCGTCTCCCTGCCGATAACGAAGCCCTGGCACAGCAGTTGGATCAACTAACGCGCGAACTGGTGCGCAATCCGCAAAAGCTGACTAATGCCGAACTGCGGCAGGGGCTGGCGGCGATGCAGCAACTGCTTGAACACTATTTTGCCGAGCAAGGTTCGCAGATTGCCGGGCCTCGCCATCGTCGCCAACCGGAACAACAGGCGTGGCGATCGCTAGACAGCATCAACCGCATGATTGCCGAACCTAACAGCCGCAGCATGCGACTGATCCTGCTGGGGATGTTCTCTACGTTGCTGCAGGCCAAGGGCAACGTAAAGCTCGACCCCCATGCCCGGCCATTATTGTTGGTAGAAGACCCGGAAACGCGCCTGCATCCCATCATGCTGTCGGTAGCCTGGGGGTTACTCAACCAGATGCCGTTGCAGCGTATCACCACCACCAACTCCAGCGAACTGGTGTCGCTGGTGCCGGTGGAGCATATTTGCCGCCTGGTGCGCGAATCGGCCCGGGTTGCCACCTATCGCCTCGGGCCAAAGGGGCTAAGTGCGGAGGACGGGCGGCGCATTGCGTTCCATATCCGCTTTAACCGGCCCGCCTCGCTGTTTGCCCGCTGCTGGCTGCTGGTGGAAGGGGAAACCGAGGTCTGGCTGCTTAACGAACTGGCGCGCCAGTGTGGCTATCGTTTCGAGTCCGAAGGTGTGCGGGTCATTGAGTTTGCCCAATGCGGGCTGAAACCCTTGCTGAAGTTTGCCCGGCGCATGGGCATTGAATGGCACGCCCTGGTGGATGGCGACGAAGCCGGGAAGAAATATGCCAATGCCGTGCGCAGCATGCTGGATAACCACGAGGATAACGAGCGCGATCGTTTGACCGCACTGCCTGCGCCGGATATGGAACATTTCATGTATCGGGAGGGATTCAGCTCGGTTTATCACCGGGTGGCTTCGGTACCGCTAAAGGTACAGATGCCGGTGCGTAAGGTGATCATCAAAGCGGTACATCACACTTCAAAACCCGATCTGGCGATTGAGGTGGCCATGCAGGCCGGGGCGTGGGGCACCGACTCGGTGCCACCGTTGTTGAAGAAAATGTTCTCCCGCGTGATGTGGCTGGCGCGGGGCCGGGCGGATTAAGAAAAGTGTTTGCTAATCCCCTGTTGAAGCTCATCCAGTAACTGGTAACGGCGGCGATATTCCGCGCGTTTTTTGCTGGCGATGGTTTCCATCGGCTTGCGGCCAATGCGCTCGGGTAACAGGAAATAGCCGTTATCGAGTTGCTTGCCGCCCATGGAAAGCCAGAACTGATCGTAATCGGCATGCAGCTGGCTTTTCTTTTTGTGGTGGTAGCGCCAGTTCTGGTAAATATGGGTGGTGTTGCCTACCGCGATCAACTGCCGGATACCCAACTGTTGGGCCAGGTGGCAAATGCCTTCCAACACCAGGCGTTTTGGAAACAGGCCGTGGCAGGCTTTGGTCGTATTCTGGATCTCAGCGTGTGGCACCGTGGAATTGGCGCCTTGCATACCGCCGATAAATAACGTGGGTTGTTGCTGGTAATTCATCAAGGTGAAGGTCATTTCAGCCAGCATGATCCCTTGGCTATTGCGCAACAGCAGGGTCGTTTCACCCTCTTTATTCAAGTGGTCCAGAGAGGCCAGTTGCAGGCAGATCTGCTCGCCATTTTTGTCCTGTGCACGGCTTAAGGTAAAGGGGTGGCGACCCAGTTGGCCGAGGTGCACCTTCAGCGGCATGCGTTGGGTGAGCAGATCGTAGTGATCGCGCAGGGCAAAAAGACGGTCGATGCGGCTCATGTTGTTCGCCAGATAGGGGCGATGCAGTTTGCAGGGTAGATTGGGCTGTGCGCTTAAAATCTCATCCAGCAGCGGGTTGGCGGCCAGCGTATTGAGCAGGCTGCGAGTCGTGGGCCAGCAGAGTAGCGAACGGCCAAGAAACTTAAGGCGGAATGACGTTTTTTTCCAGGCATTGCTGGGCACTTTCTCGCCGTTGATCAGTGCCGTCATCAGTTGGCTGGCCGGTTTGGCCGATATGAGTGGATAGCTGAGCTGAGACATGATGAAATCCTGGTTTGTGTCTAAATGACTATTTCATCAAGGCTTCACTAAACAGAAGCTCAATACGGTAGGGCAAAATTGCCTTGCTCGAAATACGTTGAGCCTTGGTTTAGTTATCGGAAACGCAACATGCTAATTTACTTGGGTTGCCATGGTTGGCAGCCTGAGAATGACAGGAAACAGGTAGGAACAAACATTGACGTGGTTATTCAAAAGTAAGAAACGTGGGTTGCTGGTGTGCGCCGTTCTGGTGGTGCTTGCCGTTGTGGCTTATTGGCACTTTAGCCATCCGGCTCCGGTGGAGTTTAAAACCGTCAAGGTCGCTAAACGCGATCTGGAGCAAAGCGTATTGGCAACCGGCCAACTGGACGCGGTGCGTAAGGTTGATGTGGGGGCTCAGGTCAGCGGACAGTTGGAGAGCCTGAAGGTCGAGATTGGCGATAAGGTGCAAAAAGGCCAACTGCTCGGCATTATCGATCCCGAACAGGCACAAAACAGCATTCGCGAAGGCGAAGCCACGCTGCAGCAACTGCAAGCCCAGCTGCAACAGGCTTTGGCAGAGCAACAACTTGCGGCGGTGACCTTGCAGCGTAACCGCGAACTGGCCAAGGTGCAGGCGGTGTCGCGCCAGGATTTGGATAAATTCACCACTGAGCTGGCGGTAAAAAAAGCGCAGGTTGAAACCACCAGAGCACAGATCGCCAAAAATCAGGCCAGCCTGGATACCGCCAAGATCAATCTCGCTTATACCCGTATCGAAGCGCCGATGGACGGTGATGTGGTGCAGATCACCACCTTGCAGGGCCAGACGGTGATCGCCGCGCAGCAAGCGCCCAACATTCTGACGTTGGCAGACATGAGTAGCATGATGGTGAAGGCCCAGGTTTCCGAGGCGGACGTGATCCACCTCAAGCCGGGGTTGAAAGCCTGGTTTACCGTGCTGGGCGATCCGAGCAAACGTTTTGACGGCGAGCTGAAAGACATTCAGCCCACGCCAGAGAAGGTCAACAATGCCATTTTCTATTATGCGCGTTTCGAAGTGCCAAACCCACAGGGCTTGCTGCGTCTGCAAATGACCGCGCAGGTGCATATTCAACTGGCTGGCGTCAGCGATGCGCTGGTGATCCCGCTGGCGGCATTGGGGGATCAGATCGCCGATAACCGTTACCACATTTCGGTACTGAAACAGGGCAAGGAAGAGAAGCGCGAAGTTACGATCGGCATTCGCAACAATGTGGATGTGCAGATTGTCAGTGGGTTGCAGGCCGGTGAAGAAGTGATTGTCAGCCGCGGCGGCGCGGAGGCCAGCTGATGACGGCACTGTTAGAACTGAGTGATATCCGGCGTAGCTACCTCTCCGGCGACCAGACCATAGACGTGCTGAAAAACGTCAGTCTGCGCATTAACGCTGGTGAGATGGTGGCGATTATGGGGGCTTCTGGCTCCGGTAAATCGACGCTGATGAACATTCTCGGCTGCCTGGACAAGCCCAGCGCCGGAACCTACCGTGTGGCCGGGCAGGATGTGGCAACGCTTGATGGCGATGCGCTGGCCCAGCTGCGGCGCGAGCACTTTGGCTTTATCTTCCAACGCTATCATCTGCTACCCCATCTGAGTGCGGCGCATAACGTGGAGGTGCCTGCGGTTTATGCCGGGCTGGGCAAGGCAGCACGGCGCGAAAGGGCGGCGGCCTTGTTGCAACGTCTGGGGCTGGGGGAACGTATCACCTACCGGCCAAGCCAGCTTTCGGGGGGGCAGCAGCAGCGTGTCAGTATTGCGCGGGCTTTGATGAACGGTGGTCAGGTGATCCTGGCGGATGAACCGACCGGTGCGCTCGACAGTCATTCCGGTGAAGAGGTGATGACGATCCTCAAGCAACTGCGTGAGCAGGGGCACACGGTGATTATCGTCACGCACGATCCGGCGGTAGCACAGCAGGCAGAGCGGATTATCGAAATCCGCGACGGCGAAATCATCGCCGACTCTCGGCCACAGGCGCAGGGTAACCCGCAGGCCAAAATGCTGGATATGGCTGCGCCAGCGCCTTCCTGGCAGCAGGTAGCTGGCCGTTTCCGTGAGGCGTTGGTGATGGCTTGGCGTGCTATGGCAGCCAACAAGATGCGCACGGCGTTAACCATGTTGGGGATCATCATCGGCATTGCCTCGGTGGTCTCGATCCTGGTGATCGGCGACGCGGCCAAGCAGATGATCCTGGCAGACATCAAATCCATTGGCACCAACACCGTGGACATCTATCCCGGCAAAGACTTTGGTGATGACGATCCCAGCTTCCGCCAGGCGTTGAAGTATGGCGATCTAAGCGCGTTGCGTGAACAACCCTATGTCAGTGCGCTTTCGCCGAATATCAGCAGCAGCATGCGGCTACGGTTTGGCAATATTGATGTGGCTGCCAACGTCGCGGGCGTCGGTGAACAATTTTTCCGAGTTTACGGCATGACGCTTTCCCAGGGGGTAGGTATCGATGCCCTACAGGTGCAATCCCAGGCGCAGGTGGTGGTGATCGACGCCAATACCCAGCGGCGGCTGTTCCCGCATAAAAAAAACGTGGTGGGTGAGGTGATCCTGATCGGCAATATGCCAGCCACGGTGGTTGGTGTGGCCAAGGAAAAGCAGTCGATGTTCGGCAGCAGCAAGGCGCTGAGCGTATGGGTGCCCTATAGCACGATGGCCAATCGCCTGATGGGCAATGACTATTTTGACTCGATCACCGTGCGTATCCGTGAGGGCTATAACAGCCAGGAAGCGGAACAGCAGTTGACGCGGTTGCTGACGCTGCGCCACGGCAAGAAAGACTTCTTCACCTACAACATGGACAGCCTGGTGCAAACCGCGGAGAAAACCACCCGCACGCTGCAACTGTTCCTGACCCTGGTGGCGGTGATTTCGCTGGTGGTTGGTGGGATTGGGGTGATGAATATCATGCTGGTCTCGGTAACGGAAAGGACGCGTGAAATCGGCATTCGCATGGCGGTGGGGGCGCGCTCTGGCGATGTCCTGCAACAGTTCCTGATCGAGGCGGTGCTGGTCTGCCTGGTAGGGGGCGCGCTGGGGATCGCGCTGTCGTTCGCGATTGGCCTGCTGGTGCAATTGGTGATGCCGGGCTGGCAGATCAGCTTCCCGCCGGTCGCCTTGCTAAGTGCGTTCTTGTGTTCCACCGGTATTGGCGTGGTGTTCGGCTATCTGCCGGCACGCAGTGCTGCTCGCTTGAATCCGATTGACGCCTTGGCGCGCGAGTAACGGCAAAAATAAAATGCCAGCCGTATGGCGGCTGGCATTTTGAGTTGACAGTGCAGAAGTGGCTGAAGGGGAGCGTTTAGGCCATTGCCTCGCTTTCCAGCGGCATAATCAGGCTCGCGTGGTTCCCTTTCGGCCCTTGATGTACGTCGAACCTGACCTGTTGGCCCGCTTTCAACGTTCGGTAGCCATCCATTTTAATTGTTGAATAATGCGCGAAGATATCTTCACCGCCGCCTTCCGGGCAGATAAAGCCGAACCCTTTGGCGTTATTGAACCATTTAACAGTACCCGTCTCCATGTTGCTACATCCCTCGCAATGCTATTTTTAAAATGAGATGAATAACTGATCCAGGTGAGTACCAACTGGTCAAAAGACCAACAACTCACAAAATTACACTCTAGAGCAAATGATCAACACGTCAAGGGATCGGCCAATGACCGCGTCGGGCAGTTCACCAAAGTTTGAAGTAGTTAACGCTATTGACATGGTTTGGTAACAAATTGTGGCCGCGATAAGGGTGATTAATCGCGTTGTGCTGCGGCACGTTAACCGCGAAGATGGTAAAATAGTCTTGATACTCCCGTTTGAATAACCCGAACATGGCCCCATATACTGAGGCATGGCAGAGAAGATGAGCAGCAATGGGCAATAGCAACGATTGGCTAAATATTGAACACTTGGCCGAAGAAAAACAAATCGATGCGGTAAAACCGCCGTCAATGTATAAAGTTATACTTAACAACGACGATTACACACCGATGGAATTTGTGATTGACGTTCTGCAAAAGTTCTTTTCTTATGATATTGAACGTGCAACGCAACTGATGCTCACGGTCCACTATCAAGGCAAGGCGATCTGCGGTGTTTTCACCGCTGAGGTCGCGGAAACCAAGGTGGTCCATGTGAACCGTTACGCAAGGGAGAATGAGCATCCGTTGCTCTGTACGCTGGAAAAAGCCTGAAAAGGCAATCTATTGGGGAGGTGCCTATGCTCAATCAAGAATTGGAACTCAGTCTCAACATGGCTTTCGCCAGAGCGCGCGAGCACAGACATGAGTTTATGACCGTGGAGCACCTGTTGCTGGCGTTACTCAGCAACCCTGCCGCGCGCGAAGCGCTCGAGGCTTGTACGGTGGATCTGGCCGCGTTACGCCAGGAGCTGGAAGCCTTTATCGAACAAACCACACCAACGCTGCCCACCAGCGAAGAGGAGCGCGATACTCAGCCGACGCTCAGCTTCCAGCGTGTACTGCAGCGTGCGGTATTCCACGTGCAGTCCTCCGGCCGGAGCGAAGTGAGCGGTGCCAACGTGTTGGTGGCGATCTTCAGCGAACAGGAGTCCCAGGCGGCATACCTGCTGCGTAAACACGACGTCAGCCGTCTGGACGTGGTGAACTTCATTTCACATGGTACACGTAAAGATGAGCCGGGCCAGGCACCTAATGCGGAAAACCCGGTAAACGAAGAGCAGCCTGGAGGGGAAGACCGTATGGAAAACTTCACCACCAACCTCAACCAACTGGCCCGCGTCGGCGGTATCGATCCGCTGATTGGCCGTGACCGTGAACTGGAGCGCGCCATTCAGGTGCTGTGCCGCCGCCGTAAAAACAACCCGCTGCTGGTGGGGGAATCCGGCGTAGGTAAAACCGCCATTGCCGAAGGGCTGGCCTGGCGGATCGTGCAGGGCGACGTGCCAGAGGTGATGGCAGACTGCACCCTCTATTCGCTGGATATTGGCTCATTGCTGGCGGGCACCAAATACCGTGGCGATTTCGAGAAGCGCTTCAAGGCGCTGCTCAAACAGCTGGAGCAGGATAAGAACAGCATCCTGTTTATCGACGAAATTCACACCATCATCGGTGCCGGTGCGGCTTCCGGTGGGCAAGTGGATGCCGCCAACCTGATCAAACCGCTGCTGTCGAGCGGCAAGATCCGGGTGATTGGTTCCACCACCTATCAGGAGTTCAGCAATATTTTCGAAAAAGACCGTGCGCTGGCGCGTCGCTTCCAGAAAATAGACATTACCGAGCCGACGCCGGAAGAGACCATTCAGATCATCAACGGTCTGAAAACCAAGTACGAAGCGCACCATGATGTGCGTTACACCGCTAAAGCGGTTCGTGCTGCGGTAGAGCTGTCGGTGAAATACATCAACGACCGTCATCTGCCGGACAAGGCAATCGACGTGATCGATGAGGCTGGTGCGCGTAGCCGGTTGCTGCCGGTGAACAAGCGTAAGAAAACGGTCAACGTGGCGGATATTGAATCCGTGGTCGCACGTATTGCGCGTATCCCGGAAAAGACCGTCTCTGCCAGCGATCGCGACGTGCTGAGAAGCCTGAGCGACCGCCTGAAAATGCTGGTGTTTGGCCAGGATCCGGCCATCGAGGCGCTGACCGAAGCGATCAAGATGAGCCGTGCCGGTCTTGGCCAGGATCGCAAGCCGGTGGGGTCCTTCCTGTTCGCCGGGCCGACCGGGGTAGGGAAAACCGAGGTTACCGTGCAGCTGGCGAAGGCGCTGGATATCGAATTGTTGCGGTTTGATATGTCCGAATATATGGAACGTCATACCGTCAGCCGTCTGATTGGCGCACCTCCGGGCTACGTCGGTTACGACCAGGGCGGCCTGCTGACCGATGCGGTGATCAAACATCCGCACGCGGTGGTCCTGCTGGATGAAATCGAGAAAGCGCACCCGGACGTGTTCAACCTGCTGTTGCAGGTGATGGACAACGGGACGCTGACCGATAACAACGGCCGTAAAGCAGACTTCCGTAACGTGATCCTGGTGATGACCACCAACGCCGGGGTACGTGAAACCGAACGCAAATCGATTGGCCTGATCGAACAGGACAACAGCATCGACGCGATGGACGAGATCAAGAAGGTGTTTACGCCAGAATTCCGTAACCGTCTGGACAACGTCATCTGGTTCAACCATCTGTCTCCTGCGGTGATCCAGCAGGTGGTCGACAAGTTTATCGTCGAACTGCAGGCGCAGCTGGATGCGAAGGGCGTGTCGATGGAAGTGAGCGACGAAGCGCGTGACTGGCTGTCGGTGAAAGGCTATGACCGTGCGATGGGCGCTCGTCCAATGGCGCGTGTGATGCAGGAAAGCCTGAAAAAACCGCTGGCCAACGAACTGCTGTTTGGCTCACTGGTGGACGGCGGCTCGGTGAAAGTCGAGCTGGACGCAGACAAGAAACAGCTGACTTACCACTTCCTCAGCGCGCAGAAGCGTAAAGCGGATGAAGGTGCGGTGCACTAAGCGGTAGGCTGGTAACGAAAAAGCGATGCCTTGGCATCGCTTTTTTTATACGTGAATTTCACGGCCTACGAAATTGAACCAGGTCGGGGCGAACAGATTCGCCTCAACAAAATGAGTGAGCCCTCTCAGTTTACCTGCGCCAACACAACTCGGTGGAGAACGTTGCTGCGGGGGTAAACGGAAAGGGCTCTTTTGAGGGATCACATCCTCGGTGTCGCCAGTGGCTGGCGACGGGTGAGCCGATTAACGGCTACGGAAGACAATGCGGCCTTTGCTCAGGTCGTACGGGGTCAGCTCTACAGTGACTTTGTCACCCGTCAGGATGCGGATATAGTTTTTGCGCATTTTACCGGAGATATGAGCGGTAACCACGTGCCCGTTTTCCAATTCAACACGGAACATGGTGTTCGGCAGCGTATCAAGAACGGTGCCCTGCATTTCAATATTGTCTTCTTTGGCCATCGAATCCTCTAGGTGTAACTACCTTAGTTTTTAACCGGCAAGATAATGCCGAAAAACCCACATTATGTAAAGGAGTGTCGGTGAACAATGCACCGATTCCACAAAATTAGTCAGTTTGGGAGGGCAGTTCAACCAGCTGTGGGGGTATGACTTGCGCTGTCCAGCATTCCGGCGCTAACACCCTGCGCTGAAGGTTGCTCAACTGCTGCAAAAATTGGCGGCGGGGAATTTCTCTCGCTCCAAGCCGGGCAGTGTGAGCGTTAAGCACCTGACAGTCAACCAATTCTCCTCCATAAGCGGCAAAATGGCGGCAAAACGCCCATAAAGCACACTTTGATGCGTTGGTGGTGCGGCTAAACATCGATTCACCGCAGAACAGCGCTCCCTGGGCGACACCGTACAGGCCGCCGACCAGCTCTTCCCCCTGCCACACCTCAATGGAATGGGCGTGCCCAAGGTGATGCAGTTGTAAATAGGCACGCTGTACCTCCTCGCCGATCCAGGTGCCTTCATCGGGGCGGTATGCACAGGCGGCGATCACGGCGGCAAAATCATGATTGAGGGTAATGCGGAACGGCGGGTTGCGCAGGAATCGCTTGAAGCTGCGGCTGACATGGTAATCCGTTGGGAACAGCACCGCCCGAGGGTCCGGTGACCACCATAGGATGGCTTCCCCAGGCGAATACCAGGGGAAGATCCCGCGCTCATAGGCTGCCAGCAGCCGCGCAGGCGTCAAATCGCCACCGATGGCCAGCAGTCCGTTAGGATCGTGCAGGGCGGCCTCTGGTGAGGGAAACGCTACAGACTGCGATGACAGCTTAACAATGCGCATAAAACCTCTTAGCGTCGCCCACAGGCGGTTCTACAGCGATAGATTACTGATACGTTGGTGGAATTGGGCGTAACGGCCAGGCTGGCGCATTAGCGCCGCGTGGCTGCCTTGTTCCACGATACTGCCACCGTCCATCACGCAGATACGATCGAAATGCTCCAGCCCATAGAGTCTGTGAGTCACCAGAATTAATGTCTTGCCGCGACAATGCTGGCGGAGCAGGGCCAGGATCTGTTGTTCGGTTTCGGCATCCAGCCCTTCGGTTGGCTCATCAAGCAGCAATAGCGGGGCTTGATGCAGCAGGGCACGGGCAATGCCCAGACGGCGTTGCTCACCGCCGGAAAGCTGGCGGCCACCCTCACCCAGCCAGGCATTCAGCCCCTCATTTTCCAGCAGCTTATCCAGACCAACTTGTTGCAGTGCGAGGTTTAAGTCCTCATCGCTGGCCGCAGGTGCGGCGATACGCAGGTTTTCACGCAGCGTGCTGCTGAAGATATGCACCCGCTGGCTCACTACCGTAGTCATGGCGCGCAGCGTAGCTTCATCATAGCTGGCCAATGGTTGGCCGTTGAGCAGGATTTGGCCGCCGTCGGCATTCCAGGCGCGGGTCAGCAATTGCAATAGGGTCGATTTACCACAGCCGGTACGGCCCAACAGCGCAATGTGCTCTCCAGCGGCGATGTTCAGCGTCACGTTGTTCAACACCGGCAGCGGCTGGTCGGGATAGGTGAAAGACACCTCGCTCAGTTGCAGTTCTGCGCCCGGCTGTGAAGCTGGGCCACTGGCAGGGAAGGTGACTTCCGGTTGCTGATCGATGATCTGCTTGACCCGGGTCGCCGAAGCGATCACCTGGCCCAGATGTTGGAACGCGGCGGCGACGGGCATCATGGCTTCAAAAGAGGCCAGGGCGGCAAAGGCAAACAGGGCAATCAGGGCCCCGGGTTGGGTATCGCCACCGATCCCCGCAGCGGCAAGCCACATCAATAGCGTGACGGTGAGGCCACTTGCCAGGATCATCAGCGCCTGGGCAATCCCCCCAAGTGAAGCCTGTTGCCACTGACGGCTCTGCCAGCGCTGTTCGGTTGCGTTGAGCTTATGCCGGAAACTGTCCAGCGCACCAAACACCACCAGTTCGGCCTGCCCCTGGAGCCAGGCGGTCAGGTCGGTGCGGTACTGGCTGCGTAACAGGGTCAACTCTCCCCCGATGGGCTTACCTGCGCGATAGAAGACCGGTGGAACGGCCAGCAACAGCAATAACAATATTCCGCCCAGCGTCAGGGCTAACGGAACATCCAGCCAACTGAGGCCGAAGGTGACTACCACAATCACCACCGCAGCGCTGACCATTGGCGAGATAACGCGTAGGTAGAGGTGATCTAGCGTATCAACGTCGGCAACCAGGCGGTTAAGCAGCTCAGCCTGACGGAAGCGGGCAATACCACCCGGTGACAGCGGCAGGATCTTGCGGAAGGTAAATACCCGCAGATGGGACAACACGCGGAAAGTGGCGTCATGGCTGACGACCCGTTCTGCATAACGCCCGGCGGTACGGAAGATTGCCGCGCCCCGTACGCCAGCGGCCGGTAGCATGTAGTTGAAGGTATACAACCCCGCCAACCCGGCGAGCGAAGAGGCGGCCAGGAACCAGCCGGACAGCGCCAGCAGGCCGATACTGGCCAGCAGGGTGACGATAGCCAGCACGATACCCAGTAAAATCAGAAACGTGTGGCGGCGATACAACGCCAGGAATGGCAGCAAAACGCGCATGATTATAGCTCCCCGCTGCGGTGTGCAATCAGTTTGGCAAACAGACCGGGCTGGGCGCTCAGCGTGGCGTAGTTGCCCTGCTGCACGATTTTGCCGCTGTCCATCACCCAAATCTGGTCATAATCTTCGGTATCTTCCAACTGGTGCGTGACCAACAGCGTGGTCTGCTGATGGGAGGCAGCATTCAGCGCCTGCATCACCAAACGTTCGCTGTGAGAGTCCAGGCTGGCCGCAGGTTCATCCAGTAACAGCAAGCGGCGGGGGCTGAGCAGTGCTCGCGCCACGGCCACACGCTGAGCTTGCCCAACGGAAAGGCGGGCAGCGCCATCGCCCAGATCGGTTGCCAATCCCTTCGGTAAATGCGGCAGGAATTCACTGACGTAAGCCTGTTCGACGGCCTGCTGCAATTGGGTTTCGCTGGCCTGTGGGTAGCCGAGCAGAATATTGTCCCGCAGAGTTTGGGCTGGCAGATGGGGGTTTTGCCCCACCCAGCCCAGTTGCTGACGCCAGTTAACCGCATCCAGGTCGCGCAGTTCGATGCCGTTGATCAGCAACGAGCCACGATAGGGCAGGAAGCCCAGCAGCAGATTCAACAACGAACTTTTCCCCGCACCGCTAAGCCCGACTAAGGCAATGCGCCGGTTGGCAGGCAAGGTAAAATCAAGAGGGCCTGCAAGCACTACCCCATTGGGCGAGAGGATTTCCAACTGCTGTGCCCGTATGGTCAGTGGTTCTTCGCTATTTAGCGTTTGAGAGCCATTGCCAACCTGCTCGCCCTCGGCGGCCAGGAAGGTTTCCAGCGCTTCGGCAGCGCCCACGGCCTGGGCTTTGGCATGGTAAAAGGCGCCCAGATCGCGCAGCGGTTGGAAAAACTCCGGTGCCAGGATCAGCACCAGAAAACCGGCAAACAGCGTTACGCCCATGCCATAGCTGCCAAAGTCCAGTTCACCGAGGTAGGAGAAGCCAAAATAGACCGCCACCACGGCGATGGAAATCGAGGCGAAGAACTCCAGCACGGCGGAGGAGAGGAAGGCCAAACGCAGCACTTCCATGGTGCGCTGGCGAAAATCTTCTGAGGATTTGGCAATGTGATCGGTTTCCGCCTGGCCGCGATTAAACAGACGCAGAGTATCCAGGCCGCGCAGGCGATCGAGGAAATTGCCGCTGAGCCTTGCCAGCGCGACAAAGTTACGGCGGTTGGCATCGGCCGCACCCATACCGACCAGTGCCATAAACAGCGGGATCAGTGGGGCGGTAGCCAGCAGGATAAACCCGGCCGCCCAGTTGATCGGGAAGACGGTGATCAGGATCAGCACTGGGATAAACACGGCCAAATACATTTGCGGCAGATAGCGGGAATAGTAATCCTGCATATCCTCAATCTGCTCAACGATGATGCTGGCCCAGCTCCCGGCGGGCTTGCCCTGGATCCAGGCGGGGCCAAGCTGTTGCAGCTTATCCAGCACCTGCGAACGCATACGCTGGCGAATGACCTGCCCGCAGATGAAGCCAACCCGTTCGCGCAGCCAGCTCAGGAAGGCGCGCAGGGCAAAGGTGGCGGCCAACCAGATAAACGACGAAACCAGTTCGCCACGGGGCTGATGTTCAATAATCAGCGCATGGAGCAGTGAGGCCAACAGCCAGGCCTGGGCGACGATCAAGATGCCGCTTGCCAGGCCTAACAGCATGGATAAACGTAGCCAACGCTGCGCCAACGTACTCTGTGTTTTGAGCCAACGGGTTAACTGGTGCTGTCTGGTTTTTTTCATCAGGTGTCTGCGTCGCCGATGCCTGTTGTAGCAGGCTTGGTTAACGTACTGTTAAAAAAGTGTTTGTCTCAGCGGAAAATAAGACAAGTGAACGCTAATGTTACCTCGTCACTCGGTAGACGTGAACTAAATATCCCTTTCATCACTTGGGCAACAGTCACGTTTTTAGCGTGGAGGGGGGTGTTTTGAACTTTCAGGGGCGGGGGATAGAAATAAGGCGGCCAACAGGCCGCCTCGCTATCATTGCTGATGAGGGCTTACTTAACTTCGGCCTGTGCGATACCGTCGAGATAGCGTTCGGCATCCAGTGCGGCCATACAGCCCGTTCCGGCTGAGGTGATCGCCTGGCGGTAAATGTGATCCATGACGTCACCTGCGGCAAATACGCCCGGAATGGAGGTCTGGGTCGCGTTGCCGTGAATACCGGACTGCACCTTGATATAGCCGTTTTCCAGCTCAAGCTGCCCGCCAAAGATCGCGGTGTTCGGGCTGTGACCGATCGCGATAAATACGCCGGCAAGCTCTAACTCTTTGGTTTGCTCTTCGTCCTTGGTGCTGCGTAAGCGCATCCCGGTGACGCCCATCTGATCGCCCAACACTTCGTCCAGCGTGCAGTCCGTATGCAGGATGATGTTGCCGTTCTTCACTTTTTCCATCAGGCGATTGATCAGGATCTTTTCGCTGCGGAAAGTGTCGCGGCGGTGCACCAGGTGAACCTCAGAGGCGATGTTTGACAGATACAGCGCTTCTTCCACGGCGGTGTTGCCACCACCGACTACGGCGACCTTCTGGTTGCGATAGAAGAAACCATCGCAGGTGGCACAGGCGGAGACCCCTTTGCCCTTGAAAGCGTCTTCCGATGGCAGGCCTAAATAACGGGCCGATGCGCCAGTAGCGATAATCAAGGCATCGCAGGTATATTCGCCGCTATCACCCAACAGGCGGAAAGGACGGTTCTGCAGATCGACACTGTTGATATGGTCAAACACGATCTGGGTGTCGAACTTTTCTGCGTGCTCACGCATCCGCTCCATCAGCGCCGGGCCGGTCAAGCCTTCGGCATCGCCTGGCCAGTTCTCGACTTCGGTGGTGGTGGTCAGCTGACCGCCTTGCTCCATACCGGTGATCAATACCGGGTTCAGGTTCGCGCGTGCTGCATAAACCGCTGCGGTGTAGCCAGCCGGGCCAGAGCCCAGGATCAATAATTTGCTATGTTTAGCCGTGCCCATGAATAACCTCGTTTCCCACAATGGCGGACAATGAAACCGATTGTAGGGAAAATACGGCAGTAAAAAAAGCGCCAGGGGATGTTGTTACCGATTTGTTTGATAATCAGCGCCTATTAGCCGCGATTTTATCCTTGGGCTGGGAGAGGTAACAGCAGCAATAATTTTGTACAGCAATGGGTTAAAAATGCGTTTTTTGTCGGGTTTATGTGGGCAACTACCCGGTTTCGGGTAGGGGAAATTCCTAATAAAAAATCAGGTGCTCAGTTTTGCTGGCGGTACGTTCTACTGATTTTAGTTCTTTTACTTTGACAATCCGCTGCGCATTTGCGAAAACATCATTGGAAGAAGAAATTAACCCCGTGACAGCTGCAAATCGTAGGCATTTTCGCCACCCAGGCAGAATATTGTCGGGGCGCGACGGGTGAGGGAGGGTTTGCCCTGACGGGGTTGATGGATTTCTGAACGTAAATCATTTGAATTCGTTGCCCAGAGTTGACAGACAGGCTGGGCAACGGCGGAAGATGGTAGTGACAAAGAGTGACGAAGCACAAGGGCGGTTGGTATTACGTATCCTGTTCCCTCAGGGGGATGAACCGCTAAACACTGGCATCGGGTCTTCGCTTGGAACAAATCCTTGCACATTGACGTTGGCTAGGGTGTGGCAAGTGCAGGGAAGAACATAAGAGAGACAATAATAATGGTAGATACTAAAAAACGCCCGGGTAAAGATCTCGACCGTATCGATCGCAACATCCTTAATGAGTTGCAGAAGGATGGGCGCATTTCGAACGTCGAACTTTCAAAGCGCGTGGGGTTATCCCCAACCCCTTGTTTGGAGCGTGTGCGCCGTCTTGAGCGTCAAGGCTTCATTCATGGGTATACCGCATTGCTTAACCCGCATTATCTGGACGCTTCCCTGCTGGTCTTCGTGGAAATCACGTTGAACCGCGGTGCGCCGGATGTGTTTGAGCAATTCAACTCTGCGGTACAAAAACTTGAAGAAATTCAGGAGTGTCATCTGGTTTCCGGTGATTTCGACTACCTGTTGAAAACCCGTGTACCAGATATGTCAGCTTATCGTAAGCTGTTGGGCGAAACTCTGTTGCGTTTACCGGGGGTGAATGACACCCGTACTTACGTCGTGATGGAAGAAGTCAAACAGAGTAACCGTCTGGTTATCAAAACACGGTAAGGTGCAGGTGCAAAACCTGATTAAATTCGTTACACTCCTGTTTATTCATACAGTTTTGGCGCCGGGGAAACTTCTCGGCGCCGTTACTCTATCCGTCAACAGGAACCTGGAGTGCCTTTCTTGAGCCAGGAATACACAGAAGATAAAGAAGTTACCCTGAAAAAACTCAGCAGTGGGCGACGTTTGCTCGAGGCTGTGTTGATCGTGGTGGCAATTTTTGCCGTTTACCTTATGGCTGCATTGGTCAGTTTCAATCCTTCCGATCCTAGTTGGTCGCAAACTGCCTGGCATGAGCCTATCCACAATCTGGGCGGCGGGGTAGGCGCATGGTTGGCCGACACGTTGTTCTTCACCTTTGGGGTCCTTGCCTATGCGATCCCACCGATTATGCTGGTGTTGTGCCTGTCTGGTTACCGTCGGCGCGATAACGGCGATTACGTCGATTTCTTTGGGCTCTCGTTACGTTTGATCGGCACATTGGCGCTGGTGCTTACCTCGTGTGGCCTGGCGGCGTTGAACGTTGATGATCTCTATTACTTCGCTTCCGGCGGGGTGATTGGCAGCCTGCTAAGCAATGCCATGTTGCCGTGGTTTAACGGCATTGGCGCCACTTTGGCGCTGCTCGGCATTTGGGCAGTGGGGCTAACGCTGTTCACCGGTTGGTCATGGCTGGTGATTGCGGAAAAAATTGGTGGTGTCGTGCTGGGCGCCGCTACCTTTATGACTAACCGTTCACGCCGTGAAGACCGCTATCACGACGATGACGATGTCGTGTTCGACGATCGCGAAGAAAGCGGCCAACCTGCGGCACCTGCTGCTATGGCAGTAGATGAGGACGACGCGTTGTTCTCTGCCTCTTCCGTGACCGAAACCGCCGAAGAAGCAGCGCAAGATGCCGCAGATCCTTTATTAAGTGGGTTGCGTGCCAGCGATGATGACCTCCCGCTTGCCGAGCCAGCGCCGGTCGTTACTGATATCCCGGTAATGCCGAAAGCGGCCGTTCAGGCTCCGGTCACCGTTGCCCCGACAGCGCCTGCTTCCATCAATCAGCATCCATTAACCCCTGCGCAGCCACAAGACACGCCGCCGCTGTATTCGTTTGAACTGCCTGAAGAGACACCGGCACCGAGAACGACGCGCGTAACGGAGCCTTATCGTGAGGAACATGAGCCGCGCCTGGGTGACTGGCAGACCCCCGTTACGCCAAAACCAGAGCCGTCACCGTTTGATTTCTCTGCGGCTCAGCGCGATAGCGACGATGTTATTGGCTCAACGGGTTTCAGCGCCAGAGAGGTAGTGAAGCCAGCGGCGGTTGCCGCAGCCACAGCAACCGCTGGCGCGGTGAACAACACCTTCATGCCTGCGTTTACAGCCACCAGTGATGCGAGCTCGCAGATCAAGCAGGGCATCGGCCCGGAACTGCCACGGCCAAATCCGGTGCGTATTCCAACCCGGCGTGAGCTGGCCTCCTACGGCATCAAGCTGCCTTCGCAGCGGATCGCGGAGCAGGAGCAGCGCAACCGTGGGGATGAACCTCAGCCAGAACCGTTCAGCAACCCGCAGGAAGAAGATGAAGTCCTGCAAGAAGCTGCATTGCGTCAAGCCTTTGCCGAACAGCAAAGCCAGCGCTATGGCGAAGAGTATTCGCAAGAACAACAAGATGACGAAGATGCGCAGCGTGAGGCCGAACTCGGTCAGGCATTTGCCGCGCAGCAACAGGCTCGCTATGGCGTAGAAGAACCGCAGCCTCAACCAGAACCGGCTCCGGTAACTCGCCCGGTGGATACCCGCCAGGCCTACAGTTTCTCACCGATGGCGGATCTGGTGGATGACGGCCCAACCGAGCCGCTGTTTACCTTGTCGCCACAGCTTGAAGATAGCATCGAGCTGGAAAGCGAGTTGGAAGACGATGTGCCGTTCGGGCAGTTTGAGCCTGAGGTGCCCGCTTATCAGGCGCCGCGTCCGCAAACTAACCCTGCGCCTGGTTACCAGCCGCAACAGACTTATCAGCCACCCGTTCAGCAGCAACCGCCAGCACCAGCGATGGACAGCCTGATCCATCCATTCCTGATGCGTAATGATATGCCGCTGCAGAAACCGACTACGCCACTGCCAACGCTGGATCTGTTGACCGAGGCCCCGAAAGAGGTCGAACCGGTCGATACCTTTGCGCTGGAACAGAAAGCGCGGCTGGTGGAAGCCAGCCTGGCGGATTACCGCGTCAAGGCCGACGTGGTCGATATTCTGCCTGGCCCGGTCATTACCCGCTTCGAACTGGATTTGGCTCCTGGCGTCAAGGCCGCGCGTATCTCCAACCTGTCGCGCGATCTGGCCCGCTCATTGTCAACTTCCGCCGTGCGTGTGGTGGAAGTGATCCCGGGTAAGCCATACGTCGGCCTGGAACTGCCGAACGTCAAACGGCAAACCGTGTATCTGCGCGAAGTGCTGGATTGCCCAGCCTTCCGCGACAACCCATCGCCTCTGGCGATCGTATTGGGTAAAGATATCGCGGGTCAGCCAGTGGTCGCCGATCTGGGTAAAATGCCGCATCTGCTGGTGGCCGGTACCACCGGTTCCGGTAAGTCGGTTGGGGTCAACGCCATGATCCTCAGTATCCTGTATAAGGCCACGCCGAAAGAAGTGCGCTTTATCATGATCGACCCGAAAATGCTGGAACTGTCGGTCTACGAAGGCATCCCACACCTGCTGACCGATGTGGTTACCGACATGAAAGACGCCGCCAATGCATTGCGTTGGTGCGTGGCAGAGATGGAGCGCCGCTATAAGCTGATGTCTGCCCTGGGAGTTCGTAACCTGGCAGGCTACAACGAGCGGGTCGATCAGGCCGAGGCGATGGGGCGGCCAATCCCGGATCCGTTCTGGAAGCCAAGCGACAGCATGGATATCACGCCGCCGGTGTTGGAAAAAGAGCCGTACATCGTGGTGATGGTGGATGAATTTGCCGATCTGATCATGACGGTGGGCAAAAAGGTTGAAGAGCTGATCGCTCGTCTGGCACAGAAAGCGCGTGCTGCGGGGATCCACCTGGTGCTGGCAACCCAGCGTCCTTCGGTGGACGTGATCACCGGTTTGATCAAGGCCAACATCCCGACGCGTATCGCCTTTACCGTATCGAGCAAGATCGACTCCCGCACCATTCTCGATCAGGGCGGAGCGGAATCCTTGCTGGGGATGGGTGACATGCTGTATCTGGCACCGAACTCTTCAATACCGGTGCGTGTGCACGGGGCGTTTGTCCGCGATCAGGAAGTTCATGCCGTGGTCAAAGACTGGAAAGCGCGTGAGCGGCCGCAGTATAAAGAGGGTATTCTCAGCGCCGGTGAAGACGGTGAGGGTGGCGCAGGCGGTGGTCTGGACGGTGACGAAGAGCTGGATCCGCTGTTCGATCAGGCGGTCGAGTTTGTGGTGGATAAACGCCGCGCCTCGATTTCCGGTGTACAGCGTCAGTTCCGCATCGGCTACAACCGCGCCGCGCGTATCATCGAACAGATGGAAGCGCAGGGCATTGTCAGCGAGCAGGGGCATAACGGTAACCGTGAGGTGCTTGCCCCGCCACGGCATGATTGATTGCCTTCAGGCGCTGTAACCATCATAAAAGGGCCGCTTTGCGGCCCTTGTGCAAAGAAGCGTAAACCCCTGCTTTATCGGAATCGTGCTCTGGCTGTCGGCCGAGCGCTTCGGGTAGAGTGGAGGTATTCAGGGTTATATTGACCCAGCTTGCGGTAAACGCATTTCATAAGGTAGCTGAAATAATGAAAAAACTGTTGATGGCCTGTTGTCTGCTTTCGGGATTCGCGTCTACTTCCGTGTTGGCGGATGCTGCGCAAGATTTGCAAAGTCGTCTGGCGAAAGTAAACAGTTTCCATGCCAGCTTCTCCCAATCTGTCACCAGTAGTGACGGCGCTGCTGTGCAGCAAGGGGAAGGCGAATTATGGGTAAAACGCCCCAATCTGTTTAACTGGCACATGACCTCGCCGGATGAGAGCGTGCTGGTTTCGGACGGCGAGACCCTGTGGTTCTACAACCCGTTCGTCGAGCAGGTGACGGCCACCTGGCTGAAGAACGCCACTGGCAATACGCCCTTTATGCTGATCACCCGTAACGATGCTAACGACTGGAAAAAATACAACGTGAAGCAGAAGGGCGATGATTTTGAACTGACGCCAAAGGCCAGCAGCGGTAATCTGAAGCAGTTTGCCATCACCGTGACCAATAGCGGCACCATCAAGAGCTTTGCTGCGGTTGAGCAAGATGGCCAGCGCAGCGCTTATCAGTTGAAGAGCCAGCAGAGCAGCAGCGTTGATGCTGCCAAATTCAAATTTACCCCACCGAAGGGGGTGACGCTGGACGACCAGCGCCAGTGAGGTCTACGTGAGCAACATGTCACTCGATTTTTCCCATAATGAGTTCCAGCCACTGGCCGCGCGTATGCGGCCAACCACGTTGGCACAATACATTGGCCAGCAGCATTTGCTGGCCCCGGGCAAGCCGTTGCCACGCGCCATCGAGGCTGGGCAGTTGCACTCTATGATCCTGTGGGGGCCGCCGGGAACCGGGAAAACGACGCTGGCAGAGTTGATTGGCCGCTATGGCCGGGCCGATGTTGAGCGCATCTCAGCGGTAACCTCCGGCATCAAGGAGATCCGCGAAGCTATCGAGCGCGCCCGGCAAAACCGCGATGCAGGCCGCCGCACCATCCTGTTTGTTGACGAAGTCCACCGCTTCAATAAAAGCCAGCAGGATGCCTTCCTGCCACATATCGAAGACGGCACCATTACCTTCATCGGCGCCACCACGGAAAACCCCTCCTTTGAGCTGAACTCGGCGTTGCTGTCCCGCGCGCGGGTCTATCTGCTCAAAGCGCTGACGGCGGACGACATCGGCCAAGTGCTGGATCAGGCCATGGAAGACAAGGCACGAGGTTTTGGCGATCAAAACATCGAGCTGCCGCCGGAAACCAAGCGCATGCTGTCAGAACTGGTGGGTGGCGATGCCCGCCGCGCCTTGAACAGCCTGGAGATGATGGCCGATATGGCGGAAATCGACGGCAAAGGCATGCGGGTATTAACCCCGGAGCTGCTCAAAGAGGTCTCCGGTGAACGCAGCGCGCGCTTCGATAACAAAGGCGATCGCTATTACGATCTGATTTCAGCGCTGCATAAATCCGTGCGTGGCTCGGCACCGGATGCCGCCTTGTACTGGTATGCACGTATTATTACTGCTGGTGGCGATCCTCTATATGTGGCGCGCCGCCTGTTGGCCATTGCCTCTGAAGACGTTGGCAACGCCGATCCACGCGGAATGCAGGTGGCCATTGCCGCCTGGGATTGCTTCACCCGCGTTGGCCCTGCGGAAGGGGAACGCGCTATTGCACAGGCGATCGTTTATCTGGCCTGTGCGCCAAAAAGCAACGCCGTCTATACCGCCTTTAAAGCCGCCATGCGTGATGCCAAAGAGATGGCGGACTATGACGTGCCGGAGCATCTGCGTAACGCACCGACCAAGCTGATGAAAGAAATGGGTCTGGGCGCAGAATACCGCTATGCCCATGACGAACCCAACGCCTACGCGGCCGGAGAGAGCTATTTCCCGGCGGAAATGGCCACCACGCGCTACTATCATCCAACCTCGCGCGGGCTGGAAGGCAAAATCGGTGAAAAGTTGGCATGGCTGGCTGAGCAGGATCAAAATAGCCAGACAAAACGCTACCGCTAGCGTTGCCGTTGCGGTAAGGTTAGCGGGTATCACACTTCTTTTATGCGGCTATACCGTTGCGGCATAAAACACAATTTCTCTTTCAATAACAACAAGCACAGGATTAGCATGCTCGATCCCAATCTGCTGCGTAATGAGCTAGACGCAGTCGCCGTAAAACTGGCTCGCAGAGGCTTTAAACTCGATCTGGATCTGCTGCGTTCGCAAGAAGAGCGCCGTAAGGTTCTGCAGGTAGAAACTGAAACACTGCAGGCAGAACGTAACTCCCGATCGAAATCCATCGGCGCGGCCAAAGCGCGCGGTGAAGATATCGAGCCACTGCGTCGCGAAGTGAACGAACTGGGTGACAAGCTGGATGCTGCCAAGGCCGCACTGGATAAGCTGCAGAACGAGATCCGTGATTACGCGTTGGTGATGCCGAACGTGCCGGACGATGCGGTGCCGGATGGCAAAGACGATAGCGAAAACCTGGAAATCTGCCGCTGGGGCGAGCCGCGTCAGTACGATTTCCCGGTACGCGATCACGTTGAGCTGGGCGAAATGGCCGGTGGGCTGGACTTTGCCGCAGCGGTGAAACTGACCGGTGCGCGCTTTGTGGTAATGAAAGGTCAAATGGCTCGTATGCACCGTGCGTTGGCCCAGTTCATGCTGGATCTGCACACGGAACAACACGGCTATCTGGAAACCTACGTGCCCTATCTGGTGAACCATGCCACGCTGTACGGGACTGGCCAGTTGCCGAAGTTTGGTGAAGATCTGTTCCATACCAAACCGCTGGAAGAGGAATCAGAAAGCAGCAACTATGCGCTGATCCCAACTGCGGAAGTGCCAGTCACCAACCTGGTGCGTGACGAGATCCTCGATGAAGAAGATCTGCCACTGAAGATGACCGCGCATACACCATGCTTCCGTTCAGAAGCCGGTTCTTACGGGCGTGACACCCGTGGCCTGATCCGTATGCACCAGTTCGACAAGGTCGAAATGGTCCAGATCGTGCGCCCAGAAGACTCGATGAATGCGCTGGAAGAGTTGACCGGCCATGCGGAGAAAGTGCTGCAGCTGCTGAACCTGCCATATCGTAAAGTGCTGCTGTGCACCGGTGATATCGGTTTTGGTTCCTGTAAAACCTACGATCTGGAAGTGTGGCTGCCTGCGCAGAACACCTATCGCGAGATCTCTTCCTGCTCCAATATGGGAGATTTCCAGGCTCGTCGTATGCAGGCTCGTTGCCGCAGCAAGACCGAGAAGAAGCCACGCCTGGTGCACACGCTGAACGGCTCTGGTTTGGCCGTAGGCCGTACTCTGGTTGCCGTGCTGGAAAACTACCAGCAGGCAGATGGCCGTATTCAGGTGCCAGAAGCATTGCGCCCTTACATGGGCGGCCTGGAATATATCGGTTAACCCACCTCACAGTGGTAACGAAATAGTGTATCGAAAGCGCCTACGGGCGCTTTTTTTGTATGAATGTTTTTTATTTACGAATGAAAGCACCATTTATTGATAGCAGACAAAGTTTCTTACCTCCTTGTGAGTAATATCCTTACCTATGGAGGGGGAATTATTTTTCCACATCAAACCACCCAGCACTAATTCAGCTTCCTCCTGTCTCTGCCGACCAAGGCATGACTTTTCCCGTTGTTCGGGCAAGACCTGGAGTGAGCTATGTCGAAGCAAAAATCTGCAACATCATCCAACGGTATCAGCCGCCGTACGCTAATGAAATCCGGCACGGTAGCGGGTTTGACCCTGGCTGCTGGCGGTTTTTCGTTGCCTTTTAGCCGTCATGCCGTGGCAGAAACGGTCGGCACCGTGGTACAACCCGTGCCGCAGGATAAAGTGGTGTGGGGAGCTTGCTCGGTTAACTGTGGCAGTCGATGCGCCTTGCGGCTGCACGTGCGCGATGATGAAGTTTACTGGGTGGAAACCGACAACACGGGCGATGATGTTTACGGCAACCACCAGGTGCGTGCCTGTCTGCGTGGCCGCTCCATACGGCGGCGCATGAACCATCCGGAACGACTGAATTACCCGATGAAACGCGTCGGCAAACGTGGCGAAGGCAAATTCAAACGCATCAGTTGGGAAGAGGCTTACAGCGAAATTGCCGCCAACCTGCAACGTATCGTCGCCAAATACGGCAATGAAGCGGTTTACATCAACTACACCTCCGGCATTGTCGGCGGCAATATTACCCGTTCTTCACCCTATGCCTCGCTGGTCGCCCGCCTGATGAACTGTTACGGCGGTTTTCTCAGCCACTATGGCACCTACAGTACCGCCCAGATCGCCTGCGCCATGCCTTATACCTACGGCAGCAATGAAGGTAACAGCACCTCTGATATCGAAAACAGTAAGCTGGTGGTGCTGTTCGGCAACAATCCGGCGGAAACCCGCATGAGTGGCGGTGGTATCACCTACTTTCTGGAGCAGGCACGGGAACGTTCAAACGCGCGCATGATCGTCATCGATCCGCGTTATACGGATACGGCTGCTGGGCGGGAAGATGAGTGGATCCCGATCCGGCCTGGTACAGATGCTGCACTGGTCGCCGGATTGGCGCATGTGTTGATCAGCGAGGATTTGGTCGACCAACCGTTCCTGGATAATTACTGCGTGGGTTACGATGAAAAAACCTTACCCGCCGGTGCACCTGCCAACGGCCACTATAAGGCCTATATCCTGGGGCAGGGCGAGGACGGCGTTGAGAAGACCCCACAGTGGGCATCGCAGATCACCGGCATTCCGGCCGAGCGTATCATCAAGCTGGCACGTGAGATTGGCAGTGCCAAACCGGCCTATATCTCTCAAGGTTGGGGGCCACAGCGCCAGGCAAATGGTGAGCTCACCTCGCGGGCCATTGCCATGCTACCTATCCTGACCGGCAACGTAGGGATTAACGGCGGTAACAGCGGTGCGCGTGAATCAACCTATACCATCACCATAGAGCGGATGCCGGTGCTGGAAAATCCGGTAAAAACGCAGATTTCCTGCTTCAGTTGGACCGATGCCATCGCCCGTGGCCCGGAAATGACCGCCAAACGTGATGGGGTACGCGGCAAAGACAAGTTGGACGTGCCGATCAAGTTCATCTGGAACTATGCCGGTAACACCATTACCAACCAGCACTCCGATATCAACAAAACCCACGACATTCTGCAGGATGACTCCCAGTGTGAAATGATCGTGGTGCTGGAAAACTTTATGACCTCTTCGGCGAAATACGCCGATATTTTGCTGCCGGATCTGATGACGGTCGAGCAGGAGGACATCATCCCGAACGATTATGCCGGCAATATGGGCTACCTGATTTTTATCCAGCCGGCCACTTCTGCCAAGTTTGAGCGTAAACCTATCTATGAAGTGATGAGCGAGGTGGCGCGTCGCCTTGGGCCTGAGGTACACCAAAAATTTACCGAAGGGCGCACCCAGGAGCAGTGGCTGCAATACCTGTACGCCAAAATGCTGGCGAAGGACCCGCAGCTACCTTCCTATGAAGCCTTGCGCAGCATGGGGATTTACAAGCGTAAAGACCCGAATGGGCACTTTGTGGCCTATAAAAAATTCCGTGACGATCCCGTAGCTAACCCGTTGAAAACGCCTTCAGGCAAGATCGAGATCTATTCTGCCAAGTTGGCAGAGATCGCCAACAGTTGGGAGCTGGAGAAGGACGAGACCATCAGCCCGCTGCCGGTCTACGCCTCAACCTTTGAAGGTTGGGATGACCCGTTGCGTAACACCTACCCGCTGCAAATGTTCGGTTTCCACTATAAGGCCCGGACCCACTCCAGCTACGGCAATATCGATGTGCTGCAGGCAGCTTGCCCGCAGGAAGTCTGGATCAACCCGTTGGATGCCAGCCAGCGCGGCATTGCCAGCGGCGAAACGGTGCGGGTATTCAATGGCCGTGGCGAAGTTCGCGTGGCCGCCAAGGTGACACCGCGCATCATGCCAGGCGTGGTAGCTATGGGGCAAGGAGCCTGGCATCAGGCCAACATGAACGGCGATCGTATCGATCACGGTGCCTGCATGAATACGCTCACCACCCACCGGCCATCGCCGCTGGCGAAAGGTAACCCGCAGCATACCAATCTGATCGAGATCGAAAAGGTATGAAATAATAATCATTATCAATAATGGCAGTGATATCAACTATTTATTGATTGTGAACAAGGTGGAACTACCTATTTAGGAGGATAGTTCCACCTAGAGCAGGTCAAAATAAAAAAACCATTACCTGCCATTTTAAAACCGATCTGCGTAGTTGATTGCAGATTTTCCTGTAGCCATACCGCTGGCTGATTGAAGCAACCCAGAGCGAAATATTATGAGCGAGTCCCCCAAAAAACCTCTAACCGGCTTTCAGTGTTCCAGACGAAAGCTGGTCAAAAATAGTGCCATTGGCGGGCTTGCCCTTGCCGTTGGTGGCGTTTCCCTGCCTTTCAGCCGTCGTGCCAACGCTGAAACCTCTCCGACATCCGCCCTTGCCAAACCCGAAGAAAAAGTGGTGTGGAGTGCTTGTACGGTAAACTGCGGTAGCCGTTGTCCCCTGCGGATGCATGTGGTCGACGGTATGATCAAATATGTCGAAACTGATAATACTGGCAACGATGAGTACCAAGAGTTGCATCAGGTTCGTGCCTGCCTGCGTGGGCGCTCAATGCGCCGCCGCGTGTATAACCCGGACCGCCTGAAGTACCCCATGCTCCGCGTGGGCAAGCGGGGCGAAGGAAAATTCAAGCAGATAAGCTGGGATGAAGCCTACACGCTGATCGCTGACAACATGAAGCGCATCATCAAAGACTATGGCAATGAAGCCATCTATTTGAACTACGGCACCGGCACCTTGGGGGGCACAATAACCCGCTCTTGGCCACCGGGCTCTACGTTGATCGCGCGTCTGATGAACTGTTGCGGCGGCTATCTGAACCACTATGGTGACTACAGCACCGCGCAGATCGCCATGGGGCTGAATTATACCTATGGCGGTTGGGCGGACGGTAACAGCCCGACGGACATCGAAAACAGCAAGCTGGTGGTGCTGTTCGGCAATAACCCAGGCGAAACCCGCATGAGCGGCGGTGGGGTCACCTACCTGCTGGAGCAGGCGCGTGAGCGTTCGAATGCGCGCATGATTGTGATCGATCCGCGCTACACCGATACCGCTGCCGGTAGGGAAGACGAGTGGATCCCGATTCGCCCTGGCACCGATGCGGCACTGGTTGCCGGGTTGGCGCATGTGTTAATCAGCGAGAACTTGGTCGATCAGCCGTTCCTGGATAAATACTGCGTGGGTTACGACGAAAAAACCTTACCTGCGGGGGCTCCAGCTAATGGGCACTATAAGGCCTATATCCTGGGCCAAGGTGAAGACGGCATTGAGAAAACGCCTGTCTGGGCCTCAAAAATTACCGGTATCCCGGCCGATCGCATCGTCAAACTGGCGCGCGAAATTGGCAGTACCAAACCGGCGTTCATTTCCCAAGGTTGGGGGCCGCAACGCCATGCCAACGGTGAATTGACCTCACGCGCCATCGCCATGTTGCCGATCCTCACCGGTAACGTCGGGATCCATGGCGGTAACACGGGGGCGCGCGAAGGCTCCTACGGCCTGCCGTTTGTTCGGATGCCGACCTTGGAGAATCCGGTTAAAACCAGCATCTCCATGTTTATGTGGACCGATGCCATTCTGCGTGGGCCGGAAATGACCGCCAAGCGTGACGGCGTGCAGGGCAAGGACAAGCTGGACGTGCCGATCAAGTTTATCTGGAACTATGCCAGTAACTGTCTGATTAACCAGCACTCAGAAATCAACCGTACCCATGACATTCTGCAAGACGAGAAGAAGTGCGAGATGATCGTGGTAATCGATAACCACATGACCTCGTCGGCGAAATATGCCGATCTGGTGCTGCCAGATTGCACCGCCTCTGAGCAGATGGACTTTTGCCTGGATGCCTCAAGCGGCAATATGGGCTACGTCATCTTCGCCGATCAGGCGATCAAGCCGCAGTTTGAATGTAAGAACATTTATGAAATGACCAGCGAGATCGCCCGGCGTATGGGGGTTGAGCAGGCCTTCACCGAGGGGCGGACTCAGGAAGAGTGGCTGCGTCACCTTTATCAGCAATCCCGCGAAGCCATTCCGGCGCTACCGGAGTTTGAACAGTTCCTCAAGCAAGGGATCTTCAAGCAGCGCGATCCCGATGGTCACCATGTGGCTTACAAAGCATTCCGGGCCGATCCGCAGGCTAATCCACTGAAAACGCCTTCAGGCAAGATCGAGATCTATTCTGCCCAATTGGCAGAGCTGGCAGCGACTTGGGAATTATCCAAGGACGACGTTATCGATCCGCTGCCGGTGTATGCGGCCGGTTTCGAAAGCCTCGACGATCCGTTAAGCGGCAAGTATCCATTGCAGATGACCGGTTTCCACTACAAGGCCAGAACCCACTCTACCTATGGCAACGTCGACGTGCTGAAGGCCGCTTGCCGCCAGGAGATGTGGATCAACCCGATTGATGCGCAATCCCGCGGCATAGCCAACGGAGACCTGATCCGTATTTACAACGATCGGGGTGAGGTACGTATTAATGCCAAGGTGACGCCGCGCATGTTGCCGGGCGTGGTAGCAATGGGCGAAGGAGCATGGTATGCGCCAGATGGTAGCCGTATCGATCATGCTGGCAGTATCAACGTCTTGACCACCCAGCGGCCGTCGCCGCTGGCCAAGGGCAATCCTTCTCACACCAATCTGGTCCAGGTCGCCAAACTTTAAGGAGTAGCTGATGACTACGCAATATGGATTCTACATTGATTCAAGTCGTTGCACCGGCTGCAAAACCTGCGAGCTGGCCTGCAAAGACTATAAAAACCTGACCCCGGACGTCAGCTTCCGCCGCATCTACGAGTATGCCGGGGGCGACTGGCAGCAGGACGGCGATAGCTGGCACCAGAACGTGTTTGCCTATTACCTGTCGATCGCCTGTAACCACTGCGAAGACCCGGCCTGTACCAAAGTGTGCCCAAGTGGCGCCATGCACAAGCGGGAAGACGGCTTTGTGGTGGTGAACGAAGAGATATGTATCGGTTGCCGCTACTGCCATATGGCTTGCCCATACGGCGCACCGCAGTACAACGAAGCGAAAGGCCACATGACCAAGTGCGATGGCTGCTACGAGCGCGTCGCCGTTGGCCAAAAGCCGATTTGTGTCGAGTCCTGCCCGCTGCGTGCCCTGGACTTTGGCCCGATCGACGAACTGCGTAAACAACATGGCACCCTGGCGCAAGTGGCACCGTTACCGGCCGCGCATTTCACCAAACCGTGCATCGTACTGAAACCTAACGCCAACAGCCGCCCGAGTGGTGACACTACCGGCCATCTGGCTAATCCGAAGGAGGTTTAAAATGGGAACGGGATGGCATGAATGGCCGCTGATGGTGTTCACCGTATTAGGGCAGTTTGTGGTGGGCGGCGTCATCGTAATGGGGCTGGCGTTGATCGCCGGTAATCTGACCGATCGCCAGAGCAAGGCGGTACACGGTTCTATGTTTTTCCTGTGGTTGCTGATGGGGATCGCCTTTATCGCCTCCGTGATGCACCTAGGGACGCCGATCAGGGCCTTTAACTCGCTCAATCGCATCGGTGAGTCGGCGTTGAGTAATGAAATCGCCAGCGGTTCGGTATTCTTTGCGGTTGGTGGCCTCTATTGGCTGCTGGCCGTGTTGAAAAAAATGCCGTCGGCGCTGGGTAAAGCCTGGCTGGTGCTTACCATGGTGCTAGGCCTGCTGTTTGTCTACGCCATGACGCGTGTCTACCAGATTGATACCGTACCGACTTGGCACAACGGTTACACCACGCTGAACTTCTTCCTGTCGGTGTTTATCGGCGGGCCGCTGTTGGGCGTGTTGCTGCTGCGGGCCGCCGGTCTGCAAGTGGCTGGTCGTGGTCAATTGATGATGATCAGCGTGCTGGCGCTGCTGCTTAGCCTGTGCTCGGCGCTGTTGCAGGGCAGTGAGTTGGCGACCATCAGCAGCTCGGTACAGCAGGCGTCGGCGCTGATCCCGGAATACGGTCAACTGATGGTATGGCGGCTGGTATTGCTGGTTCTCGGCCTGGGTTGCTGGATTTGCCCGCAGTTGCGCCGTGGTAACGCCAGTGTCATGGGGTTGATCTTGGGCTTTGTGTTAGTCTTTGCCGGTGAGTTGATTGGCCGTGGCGTGTTCTACGGCCTGCATATGACCGTTGGCATGGCCGTGGCTGGCTAACGTTAATCTGGGCGCGGCCTGGCTGCGCCCATGGAGAAGCCCCAAGTTATGATGCTTGAAAAAATTGCCCTGACTGGCCGTGTGCTAGGTGTTTTATTGTATGCCCCACCGGAGAGCAAAGAGTGCCAGCCTTTACTGGACTCCCTGGCCGACCCGCAGTGGTTGACCGAATGGCCTTATGAAGGCGCTCAAGAGGCAGCAGCCCTGATTGCGGAAGGTTTGACTGGAAACCAGCCAGAGACGCTGTCAGAAGCTTATCAACGCCTGTTTGTTGGCCCACATACGCTGGTTGCTCCGCCTTGGGGCTCGGTCTATCTGGATAGAGAGAGCGTGCTGTTTGGTGATTCGACGCTGCGCCTGCGCCAATGGCTGCGGGTGAACGGTATCGAAGCCCAGCGCGACCAGAATGAACCGGAAGACCATATTGGCACTTTGCTGATGATGGCGGCCTGGTTGGCCGAAGAGAAGCAGCACAAAATGATTTCCGGGCTGATTGCGCTGCACATTCTTCCGTGGGCTCCGCGTTATCTGGAGCTGCTGCAGCAACATGCCGGACATCCGTTCTATCAAGGTGTGGCTCAGCTGGCACAAATCACGCTGGCAGCCTGGGCGGAAGAGTGCCCGTCACCGGTGCCGAGCCTGGAGCTGTATTTCTAATGAACAACGACCAGCAGTTATCTGCGCAAGGCAATAGCCGCCGCCGGTTGCTGACTGGTTGGCTGGATCGTAGTAAAGCCTTGCCGGAGCAGGAAGTCCCCTCTGTGACATTGCCTGCGGTGGCTCGTCCACCCCAGGCTTTGCCGGAGGCGTTGTTCAGCGCGTTGTGCAACGGCTGTGGCGGTTGCGTGAGCAGTTGCCCGTACGGTTTATTGAACCTCGAGCAAGGCAAGCCGGTATTGAGCATCGATTTCACCGAGTGTGATGTCTGCCGCAAATGCACCGCCGCCTGCCAAACCGGGGCGCTGCGTGACAAAATGCCCTGCGACACGCTGCTGCGCCCGCAAATCAGCCATAGCTGCCTGGGGCGCCAGGACAGCTGCCGGATGTGTACCATCAACTGCCCGCAACAGGCTTTATCCTTCCAGCTTTCTGAAAACGGTGCCCGCCAATTGCAGTGTGACGATACGCTGTGTAATGGCTGCGGGCTCTGCAAGCTATCCTGCTTTCACGGGCATATTTCCCTGGCAGCTTCGGGTGAAAAATCGTTGCCGGAACAGCTATAAAGCCAGTTTTAACCCGTTGTTAAACATATTGTGCGATCGCCCGTTAACCGCCGATTGACTTTTTTATCGCCAGTGGCATGATGCGCGCACTCTACTCTGTCTGTTCGGTTTCAATTTCACTATGTCCGCATATTCTCGCCCAGTGCTTATGTTGCTCTGCGGCCTATTGCTGCTTACGGTTTCCATCGCCGTTTTGAACACTTTGGTTCCCCTTTGGTTAACCCATGCTCAATTGCCAACCTGGCAAGTGGGAGTGGTCAGTTCGTCTTACTTTACCGGGAACCTGATGGGAACGCTGGTGGCGGGCAAACTGATCAAGCGGATTGGCTTTACCCGCAGCTATCATCTTGCCTGTCTGGTCTTTGCCTTCGCTACCGTGGGTATGGTGCTGTCGCTGGACTTCTGGAGCTGGATCGGCTGGCGCTTCTTTGCCGGGGTAGGGTGTGCCTGGATTTGGGTGATCGTTGAAAGCGCGCTGTTGCGCAGCGGTAATTTGAGTAACCGTGGCCAACTGTTGGCGGCGTATATGATAGTTTACTACCTCGGTACGGTTGCGGGGCAGTTGCTGCTAAGCAGTGTTTCAACCGAGCTGCTGGATGTGGTGCCGTGGGTGACCGCCGTTGTGATGGCAGCCATGCTACCGATGCTGTTTGCGCGGGTTAATAACCAAGATGACGAGCCACAGCAGGCCTCAATCTGGCAGATGTTTAAACGTCGTGACGCCCGGTTGGGCATCAACGGCTGTATTATCTCGGGGATCGTGCTGGGCTCGCTGTACGGCCTGATGCCACTGTATTTAAACCATCAGGGGATGAGTGATGCCAACGTGGGTTACTGGATGGCGCTGCTGGTCAGTTCCGGCATCGTGGGTCAGTGGCCTGTAGGGCGTTTGGCCGATCGCTATGGCCGCCTGTTGGTGCTGCGCATTCAGGTGTTCGTGGTGATCCTTGCCAGCATCGCGATGCTGGGTAACTATGCGATGGCTCCGGCGCTGTTTATTCTGGGCTGTGCTGGTTTTACCTTATACCCGGTGGCGATGTCCTGGGCCTGCGAAAAGGTGCTGCCGCATCAGTTGGTGGCGATGAACCAGACATTGTTGATGAGCTATACCGTCGGCAGCTTGCTAGGGCCCGCGATGACGTCGATGCTGATGCAGAGCTACTCCGATCGGCTGCTGTTTGTGATGATTGCGGGGGTGGCGTTGGTTTATTTGATGATGCTG